>Ga0209581_1000341_pt1 | contig 117124 bp, 120 predicted proteins | sample Coa_R2_FD_187160 | JGI IMG/M metagenome (GOLD analysis project Ga0209581, IMG submission 187160) | Surface soil microbial communities from Centralia Pennsylvania, which are recovering from an underground coalmine fire - Coalmine... | ecosystem: Environmental > Terrestrial > Soil > Unclassified...
CTCCTCCGCTACCAAACGCTAGGGCGCGACATTCTGCGCTAAGCTGTCCATTCACGCGGCAAGCATATGGGCTTGATATCCTGCTGGGCCCGAGCGTTCTGCGTCGAACCTCCCGTTTTGCAAATACCCAGGCCCGGTCCTGGAATATCGCGGCAAATTGTGCTTCAATGTGCAATCCTTGGGGGGGCGCCGTGGCGGACAACACCGACCTTATCGCGGCAATTTATGACGCTGCCATCGACCCCGCCGGTTGGGATAACGTCGTAAACCGCATTGTCGCGGCCACAAGATCACTCAGCGGCGCGCTCATTATTCATGAGGCGGATACGGCGCATTTCAAAGCTTTGTGCAATATCGACCCTTTCTGGGCCGATGCGTACGCGAAAACTTATTGCAAAATAAACCCTCTAGCTGCAGCGGCGGCAATAATCGCTCCGGGCGAGCTAAGCGCCGGCACCTACCTGACCCAGACCGACCATTTCACAGCCTCAGCCTTTTATAATGAATTTGCGCGGCCACAAGGATGGGCAGACGTCGTCCGCATCGGTCTTGTGCGCGCGCCCGATGTAGCCGCACGATTGGTCCTCCACAGGCCGCCCGACGCGGTTTGGGTCGAGCCGGAGAAGTGGCAGCTGCTGGAAACTCTCGCGCCGCATCTAAAGCGGGCAGCGGCGATCGAAGGACTGCTTTCGCGGGCCAACGCGACAACGGAGTCTCTCGCCGCCGCGGACGCTGCTGCTGGCATTGCTGTCTTTCTTCTGGCGAAGGATTGCCGCCTGCTATACGCCAACGCCAAAGCCGAGGACATTTTGAGCCGCGGCCTAGGCTTCCGCTATCGTCACGGGCGGCTTGCAGGTCCCCCGGTCCTCAACGCTTGTCTCAAGGCGGTCGCGCGCGAGCGGGCGGGGCCTGGAGGAGGCGAAGGCAATGACGGCGGAACCTTCGAGCTCAACCGCGGCGCGGACTCCCTGCCAGCTCTCGCCTATGTCTTTCCGCTTGCCGCCAACCGCGCGCTGTCTATCTTCAACGTCGACCGGCCAGCTGTCGCCGTCCTCGCCGTCGATCCGGATGCCGAACATAGCGATCGAATCCGGGGCTTTACGGCGAGATTCGGACTTACCCCCGCTGAGACGCGCGTTCTTGAGGAGATCGTAGGCGGGAACGGGCTTCCCGCCGTCGGCGCCCAGCTCGGCATCAGCTATGCGACGGTCCGCACACATCTGCAGCACATTTTCGCAAAGACGGGAACCGGCCGTCAGACTGAGCTCATCCGCCAGTTCTTCGGGACCACCCCGCCGCTTACCAGGCAGTGAATGTAAAACGATACGCGTTCAATAAGAAGCTGGCATCAATCAATTGGATGATGCGGCTGTGAAACATGCGAGCTATGCTGTTTGGAGAGGCTGGCTCCATAAGGCGAGACCAAAAGATTGCTTGCCCGTGGGCACTGAAGCCGGAAAAGGAGCCCATCTTTCCGTCCTGCCGTAAGCGGCTAACATTCCCAACCGACTGCTCTAAGCAAGCCTTTCAAGCTGCGTCATATTAAGAGGCCGAAAACGAAAACTGGGAGGAGCACATGAAAATCGGCGGCCAGGAAATCCTAATTCCGACCAGCATGGTTGGCAATTACCCAAATCCTCGGTGGTGGGACGCCTATTTTGCGCGTCATTTCCGCGGCGATCGGGAACCGCCAGACTCAATGAGCTGCGAGGCTCTCGAGGATGCGGTCGCGGCCATAGCGGGCGACCAGGAGAGGGCTGGGCTTGATATCATCTCGGATGGTCGCGCCCACAGCGACAATTATGCCGATCAGGCGGTCTATCACTATCTTCGGTGCATGGGCTACGACCTTCGCGGCGGCCATCTCGCTTTCCCGATCTATAGCAAATTGCATACGGCCACGATCGACCGGGAGATCAAACGGCGTGGCGCAATGATGGTCGAGCAGGCGCGTGCCCTCAAGCGGGCAACAAGCAAGCCGACCAAAGTCCAATACACCGGCGTCCAAGTCCTCGCGCAGTGCACAAATGATCTCTACTACAAGAGCGCCCGCGACCGTGCGCTGGCTATCGCGAAGGCCATGAACGAAGACATTCTCGAGGTCGACGCATTGGGGGTCGACTTTATCCAGCTCGATGAGTTCACTTGTCCTTATTTTTACGAAGACTGGGCCATCGAGGCGTTCAACGCCGCCGTCGAGGGTGTCAAGAACGCCCGTATCGTAGTCCACGTCTGCTGGGGTAATTGGGGCGGCACTCCAGCCTATTATCCTGATGAGACCGGCAAGCCGGGCGAGATCTACGACTTGACGAAGCGCAAGGAGCAGCCGAACACTCCAGCAGCAACGCGCGCGGTCATACCGAAAGCCTACCAATGGCGCATCAATGTTCTCAATCTCGAAAGTTGCGGCCGCCGGACTGACGATCTGTCGGGCCTCGACGCCTTCAAGGAATTTCCTCTCCCTCCCAATGTCGATTTCTGGGCCGGCGTGATCGATGTCAAGAGCACGATTACAGAGACGGCTCAGCAGGTGGCGGACCGGATCAACGCGCTGCTGAGAGTGATCCCGGCTGAGCGGCTTGGCGTCACGACCGACTGCGGCTTAATTCTCCTCCAGAGATACATCGCCCAAGAGAAGCTCCATGCCTTGGTCGAAGGGACAAAGCTTGTCCGCGAGCGGTTGCGGCAAGGCATAGCCGCTTAGCAATGCTCAGGGGTGGCGGCGCTTGGCGCAAGCGGGCCTCCACCCGCTCCCCGGAGTTGTTTTATGCCGGTCTATACGATCGTTTGTCCTGACTGCGGGCATGCAGCAAAGAGTCTTGTCCTCGAGGGCACGCGGGTGCCCCGCGAGTGGGTGTGCTCGCGATGCGGCAGCCGCCGCGCGCAGCCAGACCCAGGCACAGCTGCCGAGCCCCATTCCTGGGAAGCTCCGCACCGCGCGGGCTGCCCGTGCTGCGGCGGATGAGAGGATGGCCATAGCTCAGCTCATCGCCGGGAGATAAGCGATGGACCAGCTGGTATCAAAACAGCCTGATCCATTTTTCCTGACCATCGAGCAGTGGGCGAAAAAGATCGAGGAGGCCCTCAACGCGCCCGCCATCGGTGGCCCAATTAGGAATATAAACCGGAGCGACTCGAGGGAAATCGACGCGATCTTCATCGGCGGCGGAGCAGCGGGCCGCTTCGGGTCCGCCTATCTGCGCGCCTTGGGCGGCCGTCAGCTTGTCGTCGATCGCTGGCCGTTCCTCGGCGGCTCCTGCCCGCACAATGCCTGCGTCCCCCATCATCTCTTTTCGGACTGCGCAGCAGAATTGATGCTTGCCCGCACTTTTTCGGGCAGCCTTTGGTTTCCAGACCTGAGAGGGAGGATGGTCTCGATCAAGGAAATCGTTGATCTCTTCCGGCGTGGCCGCACCGGGCCGCACGCAGTTATGAATTATCAGAGCAAAGAGCAGCTCGATATCGAGTTCGTGCTGAACGCGCCCGCCCGAATACTTGATGCCCGCACGATCGAGGTTGCCGGCGAGATTTTCAGGGCGCGTGCTCTGGTGCTGGCGCTTGGCGCCGAGCCCGTCCGCCTCAACATGCCTGGCAGCGATCTCAGGGGTGTGCATGACTATGCCACGCTCGTTGAGACGCTCGACTACGAACCGGGAGAAACGCTGGTTGTCATCGGCGGTGGCAAGACCGCCGTCGAATATGGCTGCTTCTTCAATGCTACCGGCCGCCGGGTAATCATGCTCGTGCGCAACCGCATTCTTGACATGATTAAAGACGGCGAGACCCGCGCCTATGCCATCGACCGGCTGTGCGAGCAGGGCATGGAAATAGCCGAGGGCGCGACCGTTAAAGCGATCATCGGCGACGCTTCCGGCCGTGCCGCCAAAGTCGTCGCGGCTACCCCTGCGGGCGAAGGAGAGATTGCCACTGACTTTGTTTTCCAAGCGCTCGGCGAGCGGCCGCGCTCGCAGGCGGCGGTCGATGCTTTGGGCGTCGCTGTGGATAAAGACGGCGCCGTGCTAGTCAATCAGCAGCTGCAGACTTCTATCCCAGGTGTTTACGCAATAGGGGATTTGATCGGTGCTCCCATGGAGATATTCAAGGCGCGTAAAAGCGGGACTTATGCCGCGCGTGCCATCATGGGCGAGAAGGTAAATTATCGCCCCGCGGATTGGCCCGATTTCTTGCATACTCATTATGAGGTGAGCTGGCTTGGCCTCGGAGAGGAGGAGGCACGCGAGCGCTATCGCAATGTCGTGGTTTTGAAGATGCCCCCGGACAATCCAAATGGCCTTAATATCGGCCTGCCCGCAGCAGACCGCACCATGCTTTATGCTCTCGCGCGGCCGCATATGTCGGGGTTCCAAAAGCTCATCCTAGATGGTGTCACGAGGCGCGTGCTCGGAGCGCATCACGTCGGCTACGGCGCGAAGGACGCGTTTCAATATCTCAACGCCCTCGTCCGGCGCGGGCTAACCATCGATGAGCTGGGCGAAATGGACGAGCTCTTTTTAAATCCAACGCATTTCATCCAGCTATCGCGGCTGCGCGCTGGCCAGCGGGAGCTGCGAAGCCTGTGAGCCGTGTCGTGCTGGTAACTGGAGCGGCGTCGGGAATCGGCGCGGGAATAACGGAGCGCTTTGTCAATATGGGAGACCAAGTGATTGCCCTCGACAAGGACGAAGCCGGACTTATGTCGCTCGCACGCCGGCTCGACAGCGCGAACCTGTTGTCTTCGATCGGCGACATCACCGATGGCGCGCAGGTGAACAAGGCGCTAGCTGAGGCTGTCAAGCGGGTTGGCCATCCTGAGGTGCTGATCAACAATGCCGGAACGACCGGCGGCCCCCAAGCGACCGCCCTGCACGAAACCCCGTCCGAGGTAGTCGATCACGTCCTTGATGTGAACCTCCGCGCCATCATCCGGCTCTGCACCGCCGTCCTGCCGGCCATGTTGGAGCAAGGCCACGGGGTCATTTTAAACATCGCCTCGGTAGCCGGTTTAGTGGCATACCCAGCCCGCGCGGCTTACTCCATCAGCAAGGCTGCCGTCATCCAGATCACCCGGACGATTGCCGTCGATTATGGCCATCGGGGAATCCGCTCTGTTGCCCTGTGCCCAGGCATGATCGAGACCCCGATGACCCGTTGGCGTCTCGGCGAGCCTGGATTGGGAGAGGAGGTATTAGGCCGCATTCCGCAGAAGAGGATTGGCACGGTCTCGGATGTCGTCAGCGCGGCCGCCTTCTTCGCCAGCGATGAAGCAAGCTACTGCAACGGCGCCGCGGTCCCGATCGACGGCGGCTACTTGGCCTTATGAGCACAGCCTCGGATAGGAGCATGTTCGATTACATCATCATAGGCGCGGGAGCGGCCGGATGTGTCTTGGTAAATAGGCTGAGCGAGGATCCCGCTTGCCAAGTCCTGCTGCTCGAAGCAGGAGGCGAGGACAATGACCCTGCAATCCAGATACCGGCTTTCTATGGGCGACTTCAAGATGGCCCCAATGACTGGGCCTACAGAACTCTTCCCCAGAAGAATTTATGCGGGCGCCGCCTGTTTGTACCGCAAGGCCGGGTCCTCGGCGGATCAAGCTCTATCAATTACCTGATTTACATCCGCGGCAACCGCGGTGACTATGATGGCTGGCGCGATCTCGGGAACGAGGGCTGGGGTTATGATGACGTGTTGCCCTATTTTGTGAAAGCCGAGTGCAATCAAACTTTTTCCAAGAAGTATCATGGCACGGCCGGGCCGCTCCAAGTGGCAAGCCATCCGTCTCCAAACCCTTTAGTGGAACGATATCTTGCGGCAGCAAAAGAAACCGGAATTCCCTACAATCCGGACTTCAACGGAGCGTTCCAAGAAGGCTATGGTCCGCTGCAAGCGACGCTCGCCAAAGGCACTCGCTGCAGTGCAGCTGATGCCTATCTGCGCCCAGCGCGCTCGCGCGCCAACCTATCTATTGTAACGCATGCTCAGGCAACAAGGCTCGAGTTCAACAGAGGTCGTGCCGTTGGTGTCGAATATCTTCATTTCGGTGCTGTGAAGCATGCCAGTGCAGCTCATGAAGTCATTGTTTCAGCTGGCGCCTTGCGTTCACCGCAACTGCTGATGCTCTCGGGGATTGGGCCAAAAGCTGAGCTTGAGCGCGTGGGCATCAATGTTCGCCTCAATCTCCCAGGCGTTGGCAAGAACCTGCAAGATCACCCCCACACAAGGGTCCGATGCGAGATCACACAACCCCTCACCTTTGCCCCGCTTCCGAAGGAAATGAAGGCGGCTGCCCTGCGCGAATATGAAAGCACCAAAAGTGGGGCGCTATGTTCGAACTTTCTTGAGGCAGGAGCTTTTGTGAAAAGCGAGCCAAGCGAAGAATATCCCGGGCTGCAATTATTTTTCCTGATGACGCTTGCACCTGAGTACCCCGAAGCCGGGCCGCCAGATCGTCATGGCGTAACGTTCACTTCCTACGTTAACCGGCCAGTGAGCCGCGGCGAGGTCACACTGGCCTCGGCGGATCCCCTCGACCGCCCGGTCATCGACTTCAACTATTTGAGCGACCCGGATGACATGAGGTGCGCCGTTGCTGGTGTGCGCTGGAATTTGCAGATCCTCTATGCCAAGCCATTCGACGATATTCGTGGCAAAGAGATAGCGCCGGGAGCAAAGTTGCGGAGCGACGCCGATATGGAGCGCTTTGTGCGGCGCACCGCATCAACTACCTGGCACCTCACGGGCACCTGCAAGATGGGTATCGATGAGATGGCAGTAGTTGATCCTGCTTTGAAAGTGCATGGCATCGAAGGTCTCCGGGTCGTAGACGCATCGGTCATGCCCACGGTTGTCAGCGGCAACACCTGTGCGCCAACGATCATGATTGCAGAGAAAGCCGCTGATCTGATTCGCAAGCGGCCGCGCCAGAGCGTATGATGCCCTCGTTTCAACAACCACGCCGCTGCACTTCTGGACGGCGGAAGAAAATGATTCGAACCATAGGGCGGGGAAATGTCCAAGGCTGAGCCGCGGCCGATCTACACGGATCACGACAAGCGAAGGACGCTTGATGGTCTCGCTTCGCTGGTCAGCGACGGCGCGGTCGCCGCGGTAGGCGGGGGTCTATCGTCACGCGAACCCATGGCTTTGCTGCGGGCCATTTTGCGCCGTGGTACTCGCGGCCTGACCGTAGTCGGCTCGGCACATGGCATTGATATCGATCTATTGTGCGGCGGCGGAGCAATCTCGCGATCGTCGGAAAGCTACGTCGGCTTCGAGCAAGACTTCGGCATGGCCCCGAATTACAGGCGGGCGCTCGAATCCGGCGCGGTCAAAACGGATGACAGCTGCTGCTATACGCTGGTGCAGCAATTGCGGGCCGCGATCCAAGGCCTGACTTTCATGCCCGTACGGTCGGTGCGCGGCACGGATTTTTTGTCGCTTCATCCCGAATATAGACAGATGGTGTGCCCATTTACCGGCGAAGAATTGCTGCTCGTGCCAGCAATCGAACCCGATGTCGCGCTCATTCACGCCCAATACGGGGATGCCCAAGGAAACTTGCTCATTCAGGGGCCGCCGGTGGCCGATGTTCTGTTTGCAAAAGCCTCGCGCACCGTGCTTGCCACTGTCGAAGAGCTCGTTCCAACCGAGCGGCTAAATGAGCTTCGCGGGGTACAGATCCCCTACTTCTATGTGACCGCAGTGAGCGAGGTGCCGATGGGAGCGCATCCCACCGCGTGCTATCCTTTCTACGCCTATGACCGGCGCCATACCGCGCTTTACTACGAAGCGGCCCGAAAAGGCGCAGAGGCTTTCAAGGCCGAATATCTCTCGGTTTTCGTCCACGGCGCGCCAAACCACGCCGATTATCTTGATCGTATAGGCGGCGAGAAAACCCGCGCCCGGCTTTCCTCCTGGCAGGAAGCAGAAAAGGCCTGGAGACATCTCTATGCTGAGGAGCCGGTGCCTCCATGATACGTTGCAGCTTCGGCGAGATGATGATTGCGGCCCTTGCCCGCACGATTGAGGACGGAACGCTCGTGTTCCACGGGTTCGGGTCGCCGCTTGTTCAGCTCGCCATGCATGTTGCGAAGCGCACTCATGCGCCGAGGATGGTCTTGGTAGCAGGCGCCACCTACGGCGTCGATCCTAAGCCTCCTTTCCTCGCGCCTACCTCCAATGACTGGGTGATGGACCGCGAAGCCTCATGCTCTCTTGGCATCGAGGAGCTTTTCGACCTTGCTGCCGCGGGACGAATGGGGCGGATGTTCCTTTCAGGTCTGCAGATCGATCGATGGGGCAACTGCAATGTCACGGTCCTCGGCCACCCGGATGTCAAGCTGAAACTTCCTGGCGGCGGTGGTGGCTGCAATTTGTCGTGTGATGCTGCCCATATCACCCTTTGGACCACTGCTCATCGGTCGCCAAAGGATGCGGCGGGCCGGCGGCGGTTTCGCCTCGTGAAAGATTGCGATTTCATCACCAATCTCGGCCACCGCACGAGGGACGGCGGACGAAGCCGGGATCTGGGCCATCGCGGCAATGGCCCGCAATGGCTGGTGACCGACCTCGGGTTATTCGACTTTGACGCTGACGGCCACATGCGGCTCACGGCGCTTTACCCCGATACTTCGGCCGAAGACGTTTTTGAGAATACAGAGTTCGCGCCGAAGGTCGCCGCTAAGATCGACACTATGCCTGCGCCAGATCGGCCGGTTGTTGAACTCATCCGGCGGCTCGATCCGCTCAAGGTCCATGAGAAGGAGATCCGCGTGGAAGACAGGCGGCGCGGATTCGAAATCACCTAGGCGCGAGGGGCAAGTGACTTCGCCTTCATCAGACAGCCTCGCCGCCCGGAAGGCTCCCTCTCCTCATCCGCTGTTCAAAAACAGGCGCAATTTTGTTCCTCTGCCTTACCGCGGGGTCAGCATTCAAGCCTATGATGGGCCGATGACCGAGCGCGGAATTGTTAGCGTATTTCTTGGGCGGGAGACCTATCGCCGGACAGAGTTCATTGTGCTTAAGGCAGATGCCGAACGGCATGCTGTCATATCTGTCGATGCATCCAACCGCGAGGACCTTTTTGCGCCGATCGTGCATGTCGAGGTGCTCGCTCTGCCTGATACCTGCACCTATTTGCGCGATCCGCAAACCGATTGTGCGAACCGCTCGGCTCTTGCTGCGCTTGCTGTCAAGCACGGGATTAGCAAGGACCGGACGCTTATCTGCGAGGGCAAATACGACCACGTCAATTTCATCCACCACCCGAGTCCATTCGTACTCAAGGTCGTCGAAGTCGCACCGCCCGAGCCGCCGAAACTCTTCGATCTCGTCAGGCATGTTTTGAGCTATGCCGATCTGCCTCCGATCATTCCAGTGCTCGAGCGAATCGAATTAAAAGAGCTGGTGCGGAGCGTTTCGGCGCCAGCCTTCCTGGTCCCGTGCCGCTCGGGAGGCCTCGAAGACCTGGGTGCCCCTGTCTACTATCTCGATGAGCGGCCCGCCGAGCGCCACGATTGGACCCTGATTGGCTGTGAGCGCAGCCTGCAATTCCACCGCCATTACTATAGTGATGAACCGCCACGGGTGGAAATCTGCCCGCGTCTAATCGCGGGCTCTCGGAAGGAGCCAACAATCCTCAAGTGCTGCCTTTGGGAATTTGACATCGAGCGCCAGGGCGAAGTGACGGTCGTCCCCTGGGGGGCAAATCTGGCGATGATCGAGCGGGCATTAAGGGAGCTGTCGCATGTCTTCGCCCAGGTCTAGCTCGCCCTGGGAGGGCGTTTGGTCACTCGATGTGATCGTCAAGCGGAGGATTCGCCGGCCGCGCATGACCGGCGTGACTATGGTCATAGACAGCGGTTTTGGCGCCTCGGCCTTACGCGACCTTCTAGCGCTCGCTGGCGAGCACATTGATCATTGGAAGTTTGGCTTTGGCACCTCGGCGTTGATGCCGCCAAGGGTCTTAGAGGAAAAGCTTGCCTTACTCCAGGAACAAGAAATTCTAACTTATCCCGGCGGCACGCTGCTCGAAGCAGCAATCGTCCAGACACATTGCCGCGTTTACATGAGGCGGGCCAAGGAGCTGGGCTTCGGAGCGGTCGAGATCTCTGAGGGCACCATAGACCTGCCGGGAGAGCGCCGCCGCAGAATCATAGACTGCGCGCGTGAGGCCGGTCTCATCGCCATCACGGAGGTCGGCCGCAAAGACCCTAAGCGTCAGCCAACCGCTGCGGAGCTGGCAGAGCAAGCTCTGAAGGACCTCACCTGGGGCGCCTCTTGGGTGGTCATCGAAGGCAGAGAGAGCGGGCAAGGTATCGGTATTTATGACCGGGAGGGCGAGGTCCTGACCCGTGTCCTGGACGAGGTTGTGAAAATGGCCGGAGATGCCGCTTCGCGCCTCATCTGGGAGGCCCCGCTGCGCCACCAGCAGGCCTATCTAGTTTGCCGGTTCGGAGCCAATGTCAGCCTCGGCAACATCCAGCCGCAGGATTGCTTGGCTCTCGAGGCCTTGCGCTGCGGCTTGCGGTTCGAGACGTTTTTGGCCGTCGCCGCTCAGTCGCGCGAGGAAGGCCGGTGGGATCCGGCGCGCATCGAGGATGCGTCCGCAGTTCCGCTTTCGGGAAGCGGCCGATGAATCCGGCGAAACCACTAGACCCTGCGAGCGCGGCTGCCGTCCTCGAAATCGGAGAGCGGATCAACGAGGCGCCGTCGAAAAAACTAACCGATATTGCCTTTGGTAGCGAACTACGAGCCGAGCTTGGCCTGACGCGGTCGATCAGCTGGGTTGATCTCGCCCACACTTTGACCCTTGCCGAACGGGGAGCGATACCTGCCGATGCTGCGCGTTCATTGATCGCGGCCCTTCTCGCCCTCCACGAGGATGACGCCTCCTTCACCCCTGATGCGCCTTATGGAGACCTCTACACAAATCGCGAGGCTTGGCTCGCCGGGCGCACGAAGGCGGCCGGTTGGCTTGGCGTTGCCCGGGCCCGCCGGGAAGCGCTGACCACAGCCTATCATTTAGTGCTCTGCGGCGACCTCCTTGATTTTGGTGAGGCATTGGCAGGAGCGGTTAAAACCCTGAGCGCTCTATCCCTGCGCCACCGAAACACCTTGATGCCCGATTACACCTATTTGCAGCGGGCTCAGCCGACCACTTTCGGTCATTATCTTCAGTCCTTCGCTTGGCCGATACTGCGCGATCTCGATCGCATCGCGGCTCTTTATAGCCGGGTTGACCAAGGCCCGGCTGGTATCGGCAGCTCTAATGGTTCAGTGATTATGCAGGACCGGCACAAGCTGGCCGAGCGCCTTGGTTTTCCTCAGCCGGTCCGGCATGCCCGCGATGCCATGTGGCAGGCCGATGTCGCCCTTGAGTCCTGCACAGTGGCTTTGACCTCGGTGGTGAACCTTGATCGGCTGGCAGAGGATCTGATGATCTTCGCATCTGCCGAATTCGGTTTCATCACGCTCGCGGATCGACACGCCCGGGCGAGCAAGATCATGCCGCAAAAGCGCAACCCGTTCGCGCTGGCCTTTATTCGGGCCACTGCAAACCGGCTGATCGGTGTGCAGGCGGGGATCGCAGCCGCTGCCAGGACACCGTCTGGGCAAATGGATAACCGGCTTTTCACCTATGAGGCTGTGCCCAATGCGGTGCGTTCCGCCGCTGAGGTCGCCTCTTTGGCCGCTGAATGTATTGCCGAGCTGAGCGTGGACGAAGCTCGCACCCGGGCCGCTTTGGATGACCGCTCGGCCTGTGCGTCCGATCTCGCCGAGCGCCTCATGGTAGCGACCGGAATCGATTACCGCGCGGCGCATAAAATTGTTGCACGTCTTGTCAGAGCACTTGAGGAGAAAAGACGGTGCCTCGCCGAAGCAAGCGCAAGGGACGTGCGAACCGCCTTTCGATCGGCCGGCCTTTCGCCCGATGGCGTTACCGATGAAGTTGTCGCAGCAGCGCTCGATCTGGCGACATGCATCGCGGCGCGAAAAGACATCGGCTGCACGGCCCCCGAAGAGGTGGCCGCGATGGCGTTTGAGCTGGACGCTGCGGTGAACGACCGGCGCGCCGCCTTCGAATCCGCCCGGACGCGCCGGCAGGCTGCCCTGCGCCACCTACTTGCCGAGGCGAAAGACTTCGCGGGGGCCGCGATATGACGGAATGGTCTTTTTGTTCGGCCATCTATGGCGGCGCATGGGCCACGCCGGCAATGAGGGCGCTCTTTGCGGACGGGCCGCGGACGAAGCGCTGGCTCGATCTGCTCTCGCTTCTGGCCGAAGTGCAGGCCGAGCATGGGGTCATCCCAAAGGATGCTGCTCAGGACATTAAAGCAACCTGCCAATTGATCGAGATCGACGCGCAATTTTTGGCGGGATGCCGCGAAGGTTATGAAAAAACTGGACATTCGACGGCTGGCCTTCTCGCCGCTGTAGCCCGGCGGTGCTCCGGCTCGGGCGCCGAATGGTTTTACTTCGGGGCAACCGTGCAGGATATTACCGATACGTGGCTCATGCTCACGCTGCGCGATGCGCGCGGCTTGCTAATCGCCGACCTCGAACGTGCCATCGCCGCAACTGCCAATTTATGCCATCGTTACCGCGACACAATTATGGCTGGGCGAACGCATGGCCAGCAAGGCTCGCCTATCACCTTCGGCTTCAAAGCCGCGGGCTGGCTTGCCGAGTTGCGGCGTCACAAGCAGCGTTTCGACGAGGCAGCAAAGCGGCTTGACGTCGGCCAGCTTTGTGGCGGTGCCGGCAGTCTTTCCGGCATGGGACCTCAGGCGCTGTCCGTGCAAAAACAATTTCTTGCCCGTCTTGGCCTGCGCGAGCCGGATATGTCGTGGACGGCGAGCCGTGACATTCTGACGGAATGGGCGCATCTCCTCGTGCTCTCGACCGGCACCGCCGATCGCATTGGACGTGAGGTTTATAACCTCCAGCGTGACGAAATTGGCGAACTCCGAGAGCCATCTCCGGCGGAGGGAATCGGCAGCATTACAATGCCGCATAAACGCAATCCGGAAGCAGCCGAGCAAATTGGCACGCTGGCTCGTGTGGTGCGCGCCAACGCCACGCTTCTCGCCGAGTGTCTCGTGCATGACCATGAGCGTGATGGCAGATCGTGGAAGGCGGAATGGCATGCCGTTCCGGAACTGACCATGGCCGCCGGAAAGGCTCATGCGCTGCTCGCCACCCTTCTTGAAGGGATCGAGGTTTGCTCCGAGCGCATGCATGCCAATCTTGAGGCCTCAGGCGGCTTTCCGCTCTCCGAACGAGCGATGCTCGTTCTTGCCCCTCACATCGGCAAGGAAAGCGCTCGTCATGTCATTCAGCGCGTGGCTGCCATGGCGCGGCGCGAAGGGCGCTCATTTGCTGCCGCTCTTGCCGGGGACCGAGACGTTCGCGCTTACCTGACTGAAGAGGAGCTCCATTGCCTAACCGCGTTTGACGCCCAGGTCGGACACTGTCAGGCGCTGGTCGATCGCGTTTTATCAACTCAACGCGGGAGCGCCAACAGTGAGTTCGTGGGCTAGCAGATTGGATGCAATTCCGAGCTTAGGGCTCGTAAAGGAGCCGACACCGCTGACTTTTGCTCCTCGCCTCTCTGCCGCTTATGGCGCGCCGCGGCTGTTTTTAAAGCGTGACGATCTTTTGCCGGTGGCCTTCGGTGGCAACAAGGTCCGTTCTTTGGATCTCATCGTCGCAGAAGCATTGCGGCAGGGCGCCGGCACACTTGTTACTGGCGCCGGCCCGTTATCAAACCACGTGCGTGCAACTGCCGGGGTGGCGGCCCTAGCCGGATTGCGTTGCGTCGCCGTCTATTGGGGCACACCCCCCGCGCGGGCCGAGGGCAATCATTTGCTCGCTCGAATGCTTGGCGCGGAGATCCGCTTCACCAATGATTTCGACCGGGCTTTTGTCGATTGCGCCATCGGTGGTGCAGCCGCCGAGGTCGCGGCTCGCGGGGGCCGCCCTTATCCAGTTCCCCGCGGCGGCGCCTGTGCGCTCGGCTCACTCGCCCATGTCCTGGCCGTCCGCGAGACCCTCGGCCAGTGCAAAGCGCTTGGAGTTGCGCCGCGAGTGGTGGTGATGGCCGCCGGAGGAGGCGGGACGCTTGCGGGCTGGCTGCTGGGGACAGCGTTGTTTGGCGCGCCTTGGCGCCTGGAAGCCTTCGCTGTCAGCCGGCCGGCCGCCGAGACATTGGCTCGGGCGAGGAACATGGCTGCCGGGGCAGCCTCAATCATCGGCTACGCATTTGATCGCGACGTCGAAATCTTGATCAACGAAGAGTTCCTCGGCCCCGGCTACGGCATTCCATCTCCCGAAGGGCAAAGCGCTATCGCTGCCACGGCACGCGCGGAAGGCGTCTTTCTCGACCCAACCTACACCGGCAAAGCCATGGCCGGTTACCTCGAGCTGTTGTCGAAAGGCCGCTACGCCGATGCCGAAACAGTTCTCTTCCTCCACACAGGCGGCGCCCCGAGCCTCTTTACCGCAGCCGTCGAGCCAATGTTATGATCGGCTGGCAGGAGGCTCTGTTCAATCCCCGCCGGGTGGCAGTGGTTGGAGCTTCGGCCTCCCCCAGCAAAGCCGGAGCCTTGATTCTGCGCAATCTTAGCTCGGCCGAGGCGGGTTTCGGCGGCGAGGTGATCGCCATCCACCCAACGGCAAGCAAGCTTCTAGGCTGTCCTGCCTATCCTTCTGTCAGCGCCGTGCCGGAGCCGGTCGACCTGGCTCTAATCGTGACCCCGCCGGCAACGGTCCCGGGGGTGGTGGCGGATTGCGGCGCAGCACGAGTCCCTGTTGCGGCCGTCATCAGCGGCGGTTTTGCGGAGACCGGAGCGCGCGGTGCGGAATTGCAGCGCGAGGTTGCCCGGATTGCGGCGGCAACGGGCGTTCGAATCCTCGGGCCAAACTGCTTTGGCGTCATCAACACTGCTTCCGGCTTGAATTGTTCGCTTTCGATTGGCCTTCCTGGCCGCGGGGGCGTCTCACTGGTCACGCAGAGTGGTGCCTATGGAATGGCGGCGTTCTCGCGGTCAATCGATGAGGGCTTAGGGTTCGCCAAGATCGCCGCGCTTGGCAATAAGATCGACCTCGGCGAGGCCGAACTGCTCGCTTTTCTGGGCCAGGATCCGGAAACGAAGGTCGTCGCCATGCTGATCGAGTCGGTCTCCGATGGCCGGCGTTTTTTCGAGGCGGCGGCGGCCGTTGCCGAGAGAAAGCCCCTGGTGGCGCTGAAGACCGCGCGCCATCCGGGCGCTCAGCGGGCTGCGGCGAGTCATACGGCCGCACTTTGCAGCGATGAAGCCGTCGCATCCGCGGCGCTCCGCCAGGCGGGCGCCCATGTCGTCGGGGATGGGAAGACTCTCCTTGATGTTGCGTCAGCCCTTGACCGCCAACCGCCCCTGCGCGGCAAACGCGTCGGCATAATCACCAATTCGGGCGGCACAGGCGTAGAACTCGCTGACTTGTTCGAAGAAAGTGGGCTTCTTGTACCAGCCCTCTCGCAGGACCTGCAGGCAACCATCGCAAGCATCCTCCCGTCTCATGGGTCAGCTGTCAACCCAATCGATGTCACAACCCAGTGGGAGCACTTCGCCAAAATGTACGCGCGCTCGGTCGAAGCTCTGATGGGGTCGGAGGAGGTCGACGCAGTTGTGCCTGTTTTGTTACAGCGCTCGGCGCTGATGCCGGAGGTCACTGATGCTGTTATTGCCGCAAGCGAGCAAGCGCGTGAGCGAGGCTCACTGACGCCCATTCATGTCTGCTGGGTGGCACCTCGGTCGGCCGACGCCAACCGCGAAAGATTGCGGGCCGCGGGCATCCCTTGCCACGAGTGGCCCGTTGCGACGGCTGCCGTCCTAGCTGCAGCGGTTTCGCCAGCGCCCCGCAGGCCTTCGATTGCGCCGAAGCTGCACGAAATTCCGAGACCTGATTCCGGCGAGGCGGGCTGGGTGGCTTCGGATGCGGCGCTTTCTCTACTGCAACAGGCTGGCTTCCCCGTGGCGCGTTGGGCGCTTGCTGCAGATTCGGCCGAGGCGGCCGCTGCAGCCCGCGATCTAAACTTTCCGGTGGTTCTCAAGGCTGAGCGCCCTGGGCTGGCGCACAAGAGCGAAGTAGACGCCGTAAAATTGGGCCTCCGCGATGACGCTGCCGTCGCGGCGGCTTTTGAGGATTTCTGCCGCCGGCTAGCGGCGGGTCCAGCAATTGTGCAGGAGCAGGCGGGACGGGGCCTGGAACTCGCCATTGGTGCCCGGCGCGATCCGCAGTTCGGGCCCGTGGTGATGGCCGGCCTTGGCGGTGTATGGATCGAAGCACTGGACGACACCGCTCTTCGCCTGGCGCCGGTCACAGCCGAAGAGGCGCTTGCCATGCTTAGCGACCTCAAGGGCCGGAAAATTCTTAGCGGATTCCGGGGCCAGGCGGCGGTCGACGCATCTCGGTTTGCGCAATTAATCGCCGATGTATCTCAATGGTTCGACGCCGCCGCCTGGCTTGGCGAACTGGATCTCAATCCCGTCATTGCTAACGGCGATAAATTCACGATCGTCGATGCGCGCATGCGCGTTGCCGATCGTTCGACAAGCTCTTGACCGGAAAAAGGCAAGACAATGGACAGCCGCGCCGGCAATCCCCTCGGTGTTCCTATCGAGGAGCAAGCGCGACGGGAAATAGAGTCCCTCATCGCGCGGGCACGCTCCGCACAGGCCGCTGTTGAATCCTATACCCAGGAAGATGCGGATGCTCTCGCCATATCTGTCGGATGGCAGGTCTACAAATCGCGCGAGTTGCTGGCCAAGCTCGCAGTCGAGGAGGGCGGCTTTGGCAATGTTCCGGACAAGATCACCAAGATTGCGCTCCGCGTACTGGGGACCCTCGCCGGCATGGCTTCGATAAAAACCTGCGGTATCGTCGAGGAAGACGCAGCGCGGGGCCTCATCAAGATCGCCAAGCCCGTTGGTGTCATTGCCGCTTTGATCCCCACCACGGGACCAGATGCAACACCTCCAGTAAAGGCATTGGCAGCACTCAAGGCGCGCAATGCGATCATTATATCGCCTCATCCCCGGACTCGAAAAACATCCGCGGCGGTAGTCGAGGTTATGCGCAAAGGATGTATTCAGGTTGGCGCGCCGGGGGATCTCATCCAATCAATTGAGTGTCCCTCGATCGCAAAGACCGACTTGCTCATGCGCATGAGCGATTTGGTTGTTGCAACAGGCGGCGCCAGCATGGTGAAGGCAGCGTATAGTTCCGGGACACCGGCTTACGGCGTCGGAGTCGGGAACTCTGTACATGTTGTCGATGAAACCGCCGATCTTGACGATGCCGCGCTCACGATCGCCAAGGCCAAGACGTTTGATTATGCGACGAGCTGTCTTGCGGATAATTCTGTTGCCGCTCATTCTACTATTTATGAGGATTTGAAGCAGAAGCTCGTTGCGTATGGCGGCCATGTCTGCACGCCCGCCGAGAAATCTCGCCTTCAGGCAGTGATGTGGCCGGGGGGTGAGCACATTCCGTCAATCGAAATTGTCGCGAAACCGGCGTCCCGGATCGCCGAGGTCGCCGGGATTGAGCTTGCTCCGGACCGCAGCTTTATCATCGTTGAGGAGGATGGGGTCGGCAAGGCCCATCCGTTTTCCGGCGAGAAACTGTCTGTGGTGCTTGCACTCTATCGCTATGATGGAGGTATCGAAGGCGCGATCAATCTCGTCAACCGCATCACCTCTTATCAGGGCGCAGGCCACACCTGCGGGATTCACAGCCGCCGTGACGATCATGTCATGGCTTTGGCCCTCGGCACCAAAACGGCGCGCGTTTTGGTCAATCAAAACTTGAATGAAGGGGCAGGCAGTGTTCGCAATGGCCTTCCGTATACGCTTTCATTATCCTGCGGATCCTGGGGTGGCAATATCACGACCGAGAACGTCAACGTCCGCCATTTCCTCAATCTGACTTGGGTCTCCCGCCCGGTCGCACCGCATCCCGTAACCACCGAAGAGATTTTTGGCGCGCATTGGGCCAAGTATGGCCATGAATAGGGACAGTTCCAACCGGCTCAAACGAGGATTTGCTCTCGACCATCCACACCGGCCACAATCCCGCCGATCACTTGGGCGCATTGACGCCCCCCGTCTTCGTGGCGTCGACATATGCCTTCGAGACGGCAGAGGCCGGAGAGCAATTTTTCGGGTCGAACGGGAAGGGTGCGTGTACGGGCGGACACGCAATCCCACGCAAGCCCTTGTTGAGGAATGCATCGCCGGTTTGGAGAACGCCGAGGCGGCACTTGCCGCCGCGTCCGGCATGGCTGCGATCAGTTCGACCTTATGGGCCCTGCTGCAGGCAGGAGACGAGGTCGTTATCGGCCATACCCTTTGTGGCAACAGTTTTGCCTTGTTTGTCCGGGGACTAACTCGCTTCGGAGTGAAGGTCGCGGTTGCGGACTTCACGGATCTGAATGCCGCAGCGGGGCTATCGCCAAGGGCGCACCAAAGGTCATCTTTTTCAAAACGCCGGCCCTGCAGCAACCCATCCCCTTCAATGCTGATCTCGTCATTCATTCAGCGACCAAGTTCACCGACGGGCATGGCGACCTGATTGCAGGCGTTGTGCCAGGACCGAAAGAGTCGTCGAGCACATCAGGCGTCATGAGCTGCGTTACTTCACTGGTGCCACCATTGAGCCGCTGACCGCATTCCTGCTCCTGCGCGGCCTCAAGACGTTGGAGCTACGTATGGAACGGCATTGCTTTTCGGCCCTGGCCATCGCGCAAGTGCTCGAACAGCATCCTGCTATTGCCTGGGTTTCGTATCCCGGTCTAAGGAATTCGCCCTTCCATGCGCTTGCACGCTGCCAAACGACGGCCCTTGGCGGATTGATTGCATGCGGATTGGGGGGTGGCAAGAAAGCTGGCATGGCCTTCATAAATCGCCTTACGGTGGTGGCCTTTGCCGTAAGCTTGGGTGATGTCGAGAACTCTCGGCCAGCCCCCCGCCAGCATGACTCACTCACCATATACGCAGGAAGAGAGGCAGAAGCATGGGATTACCGACCGTCTCGTCCGCTTTTCGATCGGACTGGAGACCCTCCCAGATCTGGAGGACGAGATTCTTCAGGCGCTCCACGCTGCCCAGTTTTAGCACCATGAACGCTTCCATCGCTTACGCGCTGTGTAGGTTGGATGTGCTCGCCGCGGTGATCCGCAAGGCTGACGAGGAAGCTGATGAACAGCACTGATACTGATGCATTTTTGCGCGATATTCTCTCGACCGTAAAGACCATCGCGATGGTAGGCGCATCTGACAAAGTGAGCCGGCCTTCCCATGGAGTATTCGGCTTTCTTGTTGCTCAGGGCTATCGCGTGATCGGAGTAAATCCAAACCTTGCGGGGCTGAGCCTTCACGGCGAACCATTTTACAAGACCCTCGCTGAAGTTCCGGAGGTCATCGACATGGTGGACATTTTCCGCAATTCCGAAGCTGCGGCGGGAGCTGTCGATGAGGCGCTTGCGCTCGAGCCAAGACCGAAGGTCATCTGGATGCAGGTTGGTGTCCGCAACGAGGAGGCAGCCGCGCGAGCGCGCGCTCTTGGCGTGATAGTTGTGATGAACCGCTGCGCCAAGATCGAATATCAGCGGTTGGTAATCCGCAAATCGTAGCGTCGCGCGTGCTTAGATGGCTTTTGCAGGCACTGCGTTTATGCACCATGGGCCCTTGCTCCCGGAAAATGTGGAAAAAGGCGCTTGGGGCAACTCCTTTCCGGCACGAGAAGATGAGCAGGCGCTGCTATCTCATGCGCATAATTGCACGCGGCGCAAATACCGCTTGACGCCGGAGGCGGTGGAAGGCGCCGCAACTGGTGACGGTTGCGCTTCCCGACGGCGCTGCGAATGAGCCGCCAGCCCTCGCTGCTCTGAGCAATCTCGTGCGGCCGCCGGACAGCATGATGGCAGTCGAATTGGATGACGGACGGCGCGTCTCTGCGCCAGCGGGCAGCAGTCCGGCCGAGGTAAAACCGCCGTAGCGCGGCCGCTCGGGGCGTTTTGCTGAAGTGAGGATGACGCACTACGTTGAACGCGTTGCAGGCTGCCGAAGAGCAAGTTTTGCAAATCGTTAATCCTGGTCTCGTCGTACAGCCAGAGGACTGTCTTTCAGTCCAGATTATCGTGGGCTTTGGAGGATTCAGCCGATCAAGTACTCAGACCGGCATATTGCGAGCGGTGATGTGACAAAGCCTCGCACGAGGCAACCATTGTTTAACCCTCCAAATGCTATTATGTTTGGGTCTTCCTAAACAGATTGATAACCAATCTGCAAAATTGAATAGAGACTGGAGTATGTTTGTGTTTATTGCGACGCATATCTTCAAAACGCTTGTAGACGTTGTGCAACGGCTATCCAGCGCCGTAAGAATACCTAAAGCACCTTGTCCTGATCGCTCTGACCCGCGTGAGATAGATAAGTTCTATCGTGAGCGCTATTCTCCACGAAGAAAAGTTGGCGCTTCAAAACTTGCGGCTCCGATGCCGCGCCGCTGTGATCCCGCGTGATTTTGCCGTAATCAAATCAGCGGATAAATGGTCGCGTGTTGGATATGACACGTGTCAGGCGGCAGATGTCAAAGCCGCCAAATCTCCATCGCGATTTGAACCCATCCTATGAATTTCGCGAAAATCGATAATCGCAAGAACGCACCCCCCAGCTCAGCCTATTATCCGCATCCCTTTAATGGTCAGGCAACAATGCGTTTCTGGCCGCACGAGCGTTCACGCCGAAACTTGCCACGCCAACGCTCATCATGCCCGGCCATATGATCGCCGCCGCCCAGCTACGTCCGAAATAATGGCACGCATCGATTAACAAGCCAGGAGGTGGGCTAAACGCTACTACCACAAACCCCATTGCCGAAGGGCAGAGCTGAGCCATTAAGCTCTTTGCCGCATCATCGGGCTTGGCGGGCTTCGTAAGGCGAGATGCTTGGCGAATCTGCGCTGCCGTTCGTGTCACAAAACGACCATCGGTCAGAGCTGCCCCAAAGGCCGTGAGGATATACACCCATGTGAGGAGAGGTAAAGCCAACAAAGGTCCGGCGTCTGACCGCGTCCGCGATGACACGTATCAATCAGACCTTGTCGTGCGGCCACAATGACTATGATAGTTGCAAATAGCACAGCTGTGAATTGAAGACATGCCGCAGAGAGGCCAGCTTGAAAAAGGCGTATTGTCGATAAAGCACTCATCCGACTTTATTTGCAGTGTTCAAATTCTTCAGTAATGCAAGTAAACCTTGGAGAATGTCAGTTGGTGATGGCGGGCAGCCTGGGATGTGGAGATCGACGGGGATAACCTCCGAGACGCCTCCTGTGACCGCATAGCTGCCGGCAAAGCAGCCCCCATCCAAAGCGCAACTGCCAAGGGTCACAACCCACTTGGGATTGGGGGTCGCGTCGTAGGTCCTCTGCAAGGCTTCGCGCATGTTTTTCGTGACCGGACCAGTCACGAGCAAAACATCAGCATGCCGGGGCGAGGCGACAAATCGTATGCCAAAACGTTCGATATCATAGAATGCATTGCTAAGGGCGTGAATTTCCAGTTCGCAGCCATTGCAAGAACCTGCGTCAACCTGCCGAATCGATAGGCTGCGGCCGAGCCGCGCCCGGGCGGCGCGGTCCACCTTGCCTGCTAATGCAGCGTTTTCTGCGTCCGACGGGCCTTGCTCCGTGAACGGCGCTTTCAGCAACCCTCGAAGTAGTGTTTTTCGCATGGCACCACTTTAAAGATCATGGCCCGAGTAGGAGCAGTTGAAGGACTTGTTGCAGAGGGGGAAGTCGGCAACAATATTCCCCTCAATCGTGGCCTCAAGCAGGGGCCATTGAAACCAAGAGGGATCACGCAAGTGACAGCGTTCGACGCGTGCATCGGGGCCGATGCGGACCCAAGCCAAAACATCGCCGCGAAAGCCTTCGACCACGGCCATGCCTTCAAAAGTACTGCCGGGCCCCGTCACCGCGACCCGGATTTTGCCCTGCGCCGGCATCCGGGCGAGTATTAGTTCAAGGAGCGCCAGGCTCTGCGCCACTTCACGGATGCGAATCCAGATTCGCGCATTGACGTCACCCTCGGCGAGGAGAGGGACGTCGTAATTAAAGAGCAGCGCGTCATAAGGCGGATAGGCAAGTTGCACGCGGGCGTCAAATCCACGCCCAGACGCCCGGCCAATGTATCCGCCGCACCCGTATTTGCGGGCGAGCTCTTGCTGCACGATCCCGGTTCCGACTGTCCGATCCTGAAGCGAGGCGGTGCTGTCGTAAAGCTCGATCAGCGGAGGAAGCGACTTGCCGATTTTCCTGGTCAGTTCCCGGATCTGCTCGAAACCATGCTGGCAGAGATCGACGCCGGCCCCACCAGGCACGATGCAGTCCATCATCAACCTATGCCCAAAGCATTTCGCCGCTGTGCGCAAGACACGTTCGCGCAGGACCCCACAATAGGCGTGCAGCAAAGCGAAGGCGGCGTCGTTGCAGACAGCGCCAATATCGCCGAGATGATTTGCGAGGCGTTCAAGCTCGGCCATCAAGGCCCGCAACCAAACCGCACGCGGCGGAGCCTCGATGCCGAGCGCCGCCTCGACTGCGCGAGCAAATGCGAAGGCATAAGCAACCGTGCTATCGCCAGAGGCACGTCCAGCGAGGCGCGCCGCCTCATCAATGGAGCCGCCCATCATCATGGACTCTAGCCCCTTGTGCACGTAACCAAGCCGTTCTTCGAGCCGCACCACCGTCTCGCCGCTCGCGGTGAAGCGGAAATGCCCCGGCTCGATGATGCCCGCATGAACCGGGCCGACCGGGATTTGATGCAAGCCGTCACCTTCGGAGGCAAGAAATTCGTATGGAGACCCCGATTGAAGTGATTCTTTCTGCCTGCCAAGCGGATGACGCAGGCCCCAATGGCCATGGTCAAGCCAGGGCCGCGGGTCGGGCAATCCCACAGGCTCTAGGCCAAATAGGTCGCGAATGGCGCGCTCGGGGCGGATCGCGGGAGGATGCAGCCGCCCGACCGAAGGAAAATTCCCCTCAAGACATTCATATGTGACCACCGCGATCTGGTGTGCAGTTTCATCGAGGATAGCCATGTGCACCGCGCCCTTATCTCCCCACAGGCCAAATAGCGTCCACCGGCCCTCGGCGATTCGCTGCGCGAGCGATTGCCACAGATCGCTATCTACCACGCGACGCGGCCACGGCCGGTGGTTTGCTATGGCCCGTCCGGGTTCGATCGCAGCGAACAGTGCTGGCAAGTCTTGCTTCTCCTTGTTCATCCGAGCTGGCGAGCAACATGCTGGAACCACGCGACCAGCGGCGGCGGCAAATAGATTCCTGCCATTAGTACGATGCCGAAATGACCCGCCAGGGGCAGATAGGAAGCCGCAACCGGCGCAGAGCTGCCCTTCGGCTTCCCAAACGCAAGTCCATGCAAGCGTAAGAGCAGGGCTCCAAATCCGATGAGCAGGCCGGCAACCAGAGGAATCGCAAGCAATGGCATGCGCGCGAAAGTGGAGCTTACAACCAAAAACTCGCTCATGAAGATTCCAAGCGGCGGCATCCCCGCAATGGCGATTACGCCAAGAACCAGGCCCCACCCGAGAACCGGATGGGAGGCTGTCAAGCCGCGGATTTCTGCGATTTTTTGGGTACCCTTGGCCTGGGCTATGTGACCAACGGTGAAGAAGATCGCCGATTTGGTAAGACTGTGCATCGTCATATGGAGAAGACCCGCGAAATTGGCGAGCGGCCCGCCCATGCCGAAGGCAAAGACGATAATGCCCATATGCTCGATCGACGAATAGCCGAACATCCGCTTGATGTCGCTGCGGCGGTAAAGCATGAAACTTGCGAATATTAGCGAGCCAAGTCCTATTGTGGCCATTAAAGGACCGGGCGCGATCGCGCCGGGATTGGCGGCAAGCAGCAGTTTGAAGCGCAGGACAGCGTAGAGTGCGACGTTGAGCAAAAGGCCAGAGAGGACCGCTGAGATCGGCGTTGGGCCTTCGGCATGCGCATCAGGCAGCCAAGCGTGCAGCGGCGCGAGGCCAACCTTGGTGCCGTACCCGAGCAATAGAAAAACGAAAGCGAGGTTGAGAAACGCGGGATCGAAGGACCAAGCGTGTTGGATCAAGACCGTCCAGATCATTCCGTCGAGGCCTTCTCCGACGACCGGATGAGCGGCCATATAGACGAGGATGGTACCAAAGAGCGCAAGCGCAATGCCGACGCTGCCCAGAATGAAATATTTCCAAGCAGCCTCGATCGCTTCCTCCGTGCGGTAAATGCCAACCATTATCACGGTGGTGAGAGTAGCCATCTCGATCGCGACCCACATCAGGCCTATATTGTTTGCGACCAATGCAAGATTCATAGAGAAGAGCAGTGCCTGATACATCGCGTGATAGAATCGTAGATGCACCTCGGTTAGACGCCTTGTTTCAAGTTCGTGGGCGATATAGCTCGCGCTGAAAACGCTCGTGGTAAAGCCGACGAAGCTATTCAATACGATGAACACGATGTTCAGATCGTCAACTAGAATATAAGGATCTGGCGTGGGCTTCTCGATCAACAACGACAGTGCGGCGAGCAGCGTCACGAAAGACGCGGCCATGTTCACACCAACCGACAACCGGTAACCTGGTAAGACCGCCAAGACGGCAGCGGCCGCCGCTGGAGCCGCCAGCATGAACGCTACGCCGTTCATTCCGCCTCCTCCCGGAACTGATCGCCGCGAAACCTGTCGAGCGCCCGGAGGTCGACGGTATCGAAACGTTCGCGGATGCGGAACAGAAATATGCCAATGACGATGAAGGCGACGAGAACGGAAAAGGCAACACTAATTTCGACCACGAGTGGCATGCCTTTAGCGCCTGTCGCGGCGAGGATGAGACCATTCTCGATCGACATGAAGCCAACGACCATGCTCACTGCGTTGCCGCGTGTCACCATCATCAAAAGCCCGAGCAGCACAACCGAAAGTGCAAAAGCAAGATCCTCGCGGGCGAGCGAGTCCGCGTCGGCAGTGACTCGTAACATCACGACCATGGACAGCGCCACAAGCGCCATTCCCGCAAGCATAGTTGCGCCAATACCCACAACGGTCTCGACCTCGCGATGAATACCAAGGCGCACAATGATGCGATGCAATGCCACGGGAATGACGATCGCTTTGAAGATGAGCGCGATCAAAGCCGTAATGTAGAGGTGCGGCGCGCCTTGAATGAAGGCTTGCCAGGCAACTGAAAAGGCAAGCACGACGGCCTGAAGAGCAAAGACATTGAGGAGCGCATAAAGGCGGTCCTGATAGAGCAGCATAAAGCTCACGAGAACAAGGCTGCCCGCAAAAAGGTGGGCGACATCGAATGAGAGAGTGTGCATCTACAAGCTCCGGGACACGAATAAGAGCAGCGTGCCGAGCAAGCCGAGCATGAGTGCGGCGCCGAGAAATTCCGAAACCCGGAAGACGCGCATTTTGGCAACTGCCGTCTCGAACAGCGCGAGTAAGAATCCGCCGATTGCGAGCTTTATGATGTAAGCCCCAGCGCCTGCCAATTGCTCTATCGCGGGTGCCCCCGGATACGTAAGACCCCATGGCGCGAAGATGCAGGCGATGAGCGACATATAAAGAAGGAGCTGCAACGACGAAGCGAGCTCGATCAGCGCGAGGTGACGGCCAGAATATTCGAGAACCATTGCCTCGTGCACCATGGTCAGCTCAAGATGAGTCGCGGGGTTATCGATGGGAATGCGGGCGTTTTCCGCGATGGCAACCATGACGAGGGCAATGAGAGCAAGCCCAGCCGAGACCCGCAATCCGACCGCGGGCGACAGCATGAATCCAGCAAGACTCGACAGTTGCGTCGAACCTGCGAGGAGCGCGAGTGTAAACACGATCATGATCATCGCCGGTTCGGCGAGCGACGCGATCATCATTTCCCGGCTCGACCCGATGCCGCCGAAGCTCGTGCCGACATCCATCCCGGCTAGCGCGAGAAGAAAGCGCGCGCCACCGAGCAAGGCGATGATTGCGACGAGGTCGGCGGACCAGCTGAACATAATGCCGGCGGCGAAAGTCGGAACGAGCGTCGCCGCAACCCAGGTCGTGGCGAAGACCAGATAAGGGATCGCACGGAACAGCCAGGAAGCGTTATCGGCGAGGACCACTTCCTTGCGGAGGAGGCGCAGAAGGTCGCGGTAGGGTTGGATGAGCGATGGACCCCGGCGTCGCAAAAGACGGGCCTTGACCTTCCGTACGAAGCCGGTGAGGAGAGGCGCCAGCAGAACCACAAGGAGCATCTGCACCCCATGAATGCCAGCGTCGAGGATTACCTCCATAGCGCGAGAACCAGCAATAGAAACACGAGGGCGAGGAAAACAAAGCTGAGATACCGGCGAATGGTGAGAAACTGCAGCTGGTTTAGCCGCGTTGAGGCAAGCAAAACAGCCCCAGTGATGGGAGTGTAGATAAGTTCCCAGGCAAGATCATGCAGCTCTGCTTTGAACCGGGCCGGACGGAGGTCGCCCGGTGGGACCATCTCGACATGCTCGCGGGCGCGGAATACGTAGCTGCCGAAAACCCGCCGGATCGGCTGGGCGAAACTCCCCGCCGTGTATTGTGTGTTGGGGCCTGGATCCGGAAAGCCGCACCCCCAGGCCGGAGCACGACGAACGGCGCGAGATGCCAGGCGGTGAATGACATAGGCCGCTAAAGACGCCGAGGCAGCGATAAACAGAAAAACAACAAGGCCATTATACGAGCTCCGGCTTTCCGATATCGGCACAATCGACAGCCATGGTTGGCCGATTTGCACCGGCATGCGATCGCCAGCAACGCTTATGACGACTGGCGCCAAAGCGTCGATGAAGAGTCCGGGAAAAACTCCAATGATCAAACACAATGCCGCGGCGACGGACATTGTGGCGAGCGACCAGCTGTCGGTTTCCTGCGCCGCCTCGGTGGCACCTGTGCGAGGCCGGCCGAGAAATGTGATGCCGAATGCCTTGACGAAGCAGGCAGCGGCGAGCGCGGCCGAAAGCGCGAGGAGCGCCCCGACCGTGGGCACAAGAAGCTTTAGACACCATGATGGCAAATTGGGGCTCAGGAGAATGGCCTGAAAGGTGAGCCATTCCGAAATAAATCCATTGAAAGGCGGAAGCGCCGAAATGGCCACGCATCCCACGAGGAAACACAAAGCTGTCAAAGGCATACGATGGATCAGTCCGCCCAAATGTTCCATATCGCGCTCGGCGGTCGCTGTAAGGACGGCCCCAGCGCCAAAAAACAAAAGACTCTTGAAAAGCGAATGGTTGAATACATGCAGGAGGCTCGCTGTTAGCGACAGAGCTGCTGCCGAACCCATGCCATAAGCGCGGAATGCGAGGGCGAGGCCAAGCCCAATGAAGATGATTCCGATGTTTTCTACGGTATGGTAGGCAAGGAGGCGTTTGAGGTCATGCTGCATCAGCGCGTAGAGAACGCCCATCGCCGCGGTTACCCCACCAGCCGCCAGGACGGGAACTCCCCACCACCAGGCCGGCGGACCGAGCAGATCAAAGACGATGCGCACGAATCCGTAAATTGCGACCTTGGTCATGACACCGCTCATCAGCGCCGACACATGGCTTGGTGCGGCAGGATGAGCGAGCGGGAGCCAGACATGTAGCGGCACGAGCCCCGCCTTCGAGCCAGTGCCGAGGAGAACGAGACCGAGCAAAACGCCTGCCCACAGCGGAGAGCGACTTTGGAGTCGAATCACATCAAAGGCATAATTGCCATCGGGGCCGGCCAGAAGGCCGAAAGCGAGGAGAAGTGCAAGCGTACCAACGCTCGCCATGACGATATACACATAACCAGCGCGGACATTTTCCTCTTCTCGATGGTGCGCCATCACAAGCGCCCAAGAGGCGAGCGACATGAACTCCCACGACACGAGGAAGGTAAAGGCGTCATTTGCCAGTACCACCAAATTCATCCCTGCGAGGAACACTGGGAAAAAAGGAAGCACGCGCTGCGGTTCGGCCTCGTGGCGCCCGTAACCAATGCCGTAGAGACTCGCCGCCGCGCCCCCCAAATTGACAACCAATAGGAAAAACGCAGCAAGCGCATCCAATCGGAAATGGGCGCCGAGCCAAGGTAACCCGAGTGGCAGATTGAGATTTAGAGCGACCAAATTGCCGCCAACAAGGAGAACCAGCACAGCAGCGGAAAGCAGGGTCGTGATCGCCAAGGTGGCACTGTAAATGATGGGTGTCGCCGTCCTTGTCCGGACAAGGGCGACGGCCAGCGCGGCTGTTCCAAGGTATGCAGCGATCAGCCACAAAAGGAAGGCAATGAGCGACATCACGCGCGCGCCCTCATGCCGCGCACCGCGTCGTCTACCAGTTTGTCACCATGATAAATTCTGCCGCTTCCGGGCTCGCTCTTCAGGCGCACCCCTCGCCCACCAAATGGGCTCACCGCGCCCTCGCTGATCAATTCGATGCCGGCCGCGTCCAAGGCAGCGACAAGCTTCATCAGTGAATCAACGTTGCCGCGAATCAATGCTTCGCTGGCCTCCATACGCTGGATCGTTGGCACCGAAAGACCGGAAAGCTCGGCGAGCGTGCGTTGGTCGATGCCGAGAAGGGCTCTAGCGGCTCGTAGTTGGGCAGCGGTGATCACTCTAACATCAATTTTCATTGAGAAAATGTGAAATTTCAGGTGTAATTCTGAATTATCAAACAAAAGATGTCAACTGCGATGGCGCAAATTGCCCAAAAATAGGGTGATAAATATCACGCGCTTATCGTTTTACCGGTCAAACAAAGGCTGGATGGGAACGCAGATGCGGCATGAATTTAGAAAACCAGGCCGCAACTGATCCACGAAATGTTCCGTGTCCAGCGTTCTGCCGTTGGCGTTAACTTTCGGCTTTTGAGGGAGCCGGAGGCCAGTTCTTATCGCATCTGCTGCCGCAGGACGCGTGCCACCGCGTCCCGCCATCCTGCGATCAAATGCGCGCGGTCATCCTCGCCCATGCGCGGCTCAAATCGCGCCCCAGCTGTCCAGGCGGCGGCAATCGCATCAAGATCGCGAAAAAGCCCAACCGTCAGTCCGGCTAGAAAAGCCGCACCCTGCGCCGTTGCCTCAAGCATCGCCGGACGCTCGACCGGAAGGGAGAGAATATCGGCGAGGAATTGACAAAACCAGTCATTGGCCGCCATGCCGCCGTCGATGCGCAAGGAACAAAGCGCATTGCCGCCCGCCATCGATTCCACGAGATCCAGCGTTTGATAGGCGGCCGATTCCAAAGCCGCGCGGATGAAATGCGCCGGGCGCGATCCGAGAGTGAGACCACAAATCAGCCCCCGTGCCTGCGGATCCCAATGCGGCGCCCCAAGGCCCGCAAATGCAGGCACGAGATATACGCCTTCGTTGCCGCTAAGACTTGCGGCGATTGCGCCCGATCGCGGAACATCTTCAAGGATGCGCAACCCATCGCGCAACCATTTCATCACCGCGCCAGCGGCAAAAATCGATCCCTCGGAGGCGTAGGCGCAAACCCCGTCCGCGCGATACCCGATCGTCGTCAAAATTCCCTTGGCAGGAGCCGATGGCTCGGGTCCCGTATTGAGGAGAATAAAACAGCCGGTGCCATAGGTCGCTTTCGCCATGCCAGGCTCGAAGCAAGCTTGGCCAACGAGCGCCGCCTGCTGATCGCCCGCCATCCCGGCAACTAGCATTTGCTTTTCGAAAAGACCCGGCGCCGAGGCGCCATACTCAAAGCTGTTGTCCCGCACCTCGGGCAACAAGGAGGCCGGAATGTTGAAGAGCTCTAAGAGATCTTCATCCCAGCAGTGGCGGTGAATGTTAAACAGCATGGTTCGCGAGGCGTTCGCCGCATCCGTCGCATGCACGGCACCTTTCGTCAGATTCCAGAGGAGGAAGCTGTCGATCGTGCCGAACGCAAGCTCGCCGCGCAAAGCTTGCGCCCCTGCGCCTGCAACATTGTCCAATATCCAGGTGAGCTTGGTTGCCGAGAAATAGGGGTCGATCAGCAAACCCGTGCGGGCCCGGACAAGCTCTCCCGCGCCTGCCTCTCGCAAGCGCTCGCAAAGGGCCGCCGTGCGGCGGTCTTGCCAGACGATGGCATTGTAAACCGGTTCGCCTGTTGCACGGTCCCAAACGAGCGTGGTCTCGCGCTGATTCGTGATGCCAATCGCGGCAATCTCGCCGCCTGCCTGGGCCATTGCTTCGCGCGCGGTTTGTAGAACGTTTCGCCAAATCTCCACCGGGTCATGCTCGACCCATCCGGGGCGCGGATAAATTTGTCCGTGTTCGCGCTGGGCGCTCGCAACGAGATTTCCGGAGATTTCGAAGACAAGACTGCGCGTTGATGCCGTCCCTTGATCGATGGCAAGGAGAAGCGGCCTCTCAGCCATTGTCCCGCTCCGCCCTTTTCGCGCGTACACGGGCCTCAATGTAGCCGCCGGCGAGTGCGATTTGCGCCTTGCTGAGATGCAGAGAGAGCTTCGATCTGCGCCACAATATATCCTCGGCGGTGAGCGCGAACTCTTCGTCGATCAAATAGTCGATCTCGGCTTGCGTGAGCCCCGCGCCAAAGTCCGTGCCGAGATCGCGCGGGCTCTTCGCACGCCTCAAAACATGCTGCGCGCGCGTGCCATAGGCGCGCGCAAGGCGCTCCGCAATCGCCTGATCAAGCCAAGGATATTGGGCGCGGAGCAATCGGGTGAAGAGGCCCGGATCGCCCCGGCCGAGATCGCCGCCGGGCAGCGGCGCAAACGCGGTCCAGCGGGCGGGACGGGGCGGCTTCAAATAGGGAATAAGCTTTTCGACCGCATCTTCGGCGAGCCGGCGGTAGGTCGTGATCTTGCCGCCGAAGACGGAGATGAGCGGAGCAAGCCCCGGCGGAGCATCAAGATCAAGGACATATTCGCGCGTGAGCGCCGAGGCAGTGCGCGCGCCGGTTTCATATAATGGGCGCACGCCGGCAAAGCTTGCAATAATTTCATCCTCGCGCAGAGGCTTGCGGAAATAGCGTGAGACAGCCGCAGTCAAATAGCTGAGTTCCTCAGGTCTGATCGCCGCCTGTGCGGGATCGCCGCTAAAAGGCAGCTCGGTCGTCCCGATGAGCGTAAAGCCGCTTTCGTATGGCATCACGAAGATGAGCCGGCCGTCGTCATTTTGCAGAACATAGCAGTGCTCGCCCTCATAAAGGCGGCGCACAACAATATGGCTTCCCTTGACGAGACGAAGCTGCCTCGGCGCGTGATGGCCTGCAATGCTGCTCAGCACTTCGCCAGCCCATGGCCCCGCCGCATTGACGAGTGCGCGGGCGGTCACAGTCTCAGCAGCCCCGCTCTGCACGTCGACCAGTCTTGCTTCCCAAAAAGCTCCGGCGCGCTTTGCCGAAACGCAGCGGGTACGGGTGCAGATAAGAGCGCCACGCTCGCGTGCATCGGCGGCATTGAGCACGGCGAGCCGGGCATCATCGACGCGGCAATCCGAATATACAAAGCCGGTAGCAAACTTCTCCTTGAGCGGCGCGCCCGCCTTGGCGCTGCGCAGATCGATCCTCTGCGAGCGGCCGAGCCGCTTGCGCGGGGCGAGCCAATCATAGAGGAGCAGCCCGGCTTCGATCATCCAGGCGGGGCGCAAGCCCTTGTCGTAGGGCAAGACAAAGCGCGCGGGCCAGACGATATGCGGGGCAATCTTAAGCAAGACCTCGCGCTCCTTAAGGGCCTCCCGGACGAAGCCGAAGCGGTAATATTCGAGATAGCGCAGCCCGCCGTGTATGAGCTTAGTCGAAGCGGAAGATGTTGCGCTTGCTAGATCTCCCTGCTCGCAGAGCAAGGCAGAGAGGCCGCGGCCCGCCGCATCGCGCGCAATGCCCGCCCCGTTGATGCCGCCACCGATGATGAGGAGATCGAAGTCACTTCTCGCGGGCATGAGCGCATAATGGTTACTGCCGCCGGCCTTAACGGCATCCAAACCGCAGGACCCGGCATAATTCGCCCACGGCGGCCGGTTTGGCGTTGGGCTCGCGCACGATGAGGCATTGCGATTGTGCAAGAATCCGCAGGAGCGAAGAATCCTGCAAATCAAACGGCATGGCGACCGGAAGCCCTGTTTCGCTCTTGCGCAGACTTGCGCGCAGATAATCCTGGCGGCTGTCGTTTGCGCGCAAAGCCTTGCCAAGAATGGCGGGCTCGCTCCGGTCCTCGCCTGCGGCGGGATCTCCGCATAACGCGCGCACGAGAGGACTGAGGAAAACGATGCCGGTGACGTAAGCGGCCGCTGGATTGCCCGGAAGGCCAAGGATGAGCATGTCTTCAAGCCTGCCAAAGAGCAGCGGTTTGCCGGGCCGCATCGCCACTTTCCAGAAATTGAGGTCCATCCCCTGGCGGGCTAGGGCCGGTTTGATAAGGTCGTAATCGCCAACCGATGCCCCGCCTGACGTAACCAGAAGATCGGTATTGGCCTCGCGCGCCGCTTTGATCCCAGCTTCGAGCGAGGCCAAATCGTCGCTTGCAATGCCAAGATCGAGCGCCTCGCCGCCAGCTGCTTCAACGAGGGCGGCAATTGCATAAGAATTCGAGGCGATGATTTGATCGGGCCCCGCTGCTTCCCCGGGACGCACAAGCTCATTGCCGGCTGCGAGAAGGGCAACGCGCGGGCGGCGGACAACGGGGACTTCAGCGTAATTCATTGCCGCCGCAAGCGCGATCTCAGCTGGGCCGAGCCTCGTTCCCGCAGCAAGCAGAACATCGCCCTCGCCAAAGTCGATGCCTTTGGCGCGTATGTGGCGGCCGGGGGCGGCTGGCTCCAGCGGCTCGACGAAATCGCCATAGGGGCGCGCGTTCTCTTGAACAAGGATCGTATCGCAGCCATCTGGCACCGGCGCGCCTGTGAAGATGCGCACGGCCTCGCCCTGCCCGGGCGCTCCTGAGAAGGCTCGCCCCGCGGTGCTCTCGCCAATGAGTTTGAGCTTAACGGGCAGCGGCGTGGTATCGCTCGCGCGCACGGCGTATCCATCCATCGCCGAAACTGCGGCTGGAGGCTGGGTGCGGCGGGCAGCCAGATCTTCCGCCAGAGTGCGGCCCGCGGCGCGGGAGAGGGGCACCGTTTCGGCGGGCCGCTCCTTGGCGGCGGACCCGAGGACGCGGCTTTTCGCTTCCTGCACGGAAATCATGAGGAGCCATCCATGGGCAGCATCTTGCATGTGTGATACGGCTTTACTTACCTTACGCCGTTGAGAGTTGCATTACCAAAGGAGCGCGGGAGCCCTAGTGAGCAAGCACTCTCGCGCTGTCTTTTTGGCCGGCAGCACGAGTTTGCATTCAGTCGCTTTGCCCGCCGCGAGGTAAAACCAGGCAAGCCGCCATGGAATCTGCACTCGGCGGAGTGTCCGGGCTCTGACCCGGCATTTATATTTCCGGCCCATTACGTCTAAGAAGGGGCAAGCCGGCTGGCACTGACTGTTCTTGCAGGCCGGCATCTGTCTTCCCTTAGCTTGAGGTGGTGCATGCCCCATAAGGAAATCGAGCAGTCCGTGGCGGCGCTTGAGGCGCACAAGCGCGCCGTTGCGGACCAAACCATCGCCGATTTATTCCGTGCCGATCCAAATCGCTTTGCGCGGTTTCACATTGAACTCGACGGTCTCCTGTTCGATTTCTCAAAGCACCGCTTGGACACAACGGCACTCAATCTCCTGATACGCCTTGCGCGCGCGGCGGGGCTCGAGGCGCACCGCGCTGCCCTCTTCGCAGGCGAGCCCATCAATACGACCGAGCACCGCCCTGCCCTGCACATGGCCCTGCGCAACCTCTCTGGCCGGCGGTTTTACGCCAAAGGGCGCGACATCATGCCCGAAGTGATCGCGGAGCGGGCCAAAATGGAAGCCTTTGCCGAAGGCGTGCGTAATGGCGCCGTGCGCAGCGCGAGCGGCGCGCAGTTCACTGACATTGTGAACATCGGCATCGGCGGATCGGATCTCGGTCCGGCGATGGCGGTGCGGGCGCTCTCGCCGTTTGTTCCGGATCAGCTGCGTCTCCATACTGTTGCAAATATCGATGGCGCTGCAATCGGCGACACGCTGAAGGCAGTGCCGCTCGAGACCACGCTGTTTATCGTCTGCTCCAAAACTTTCACCACGGTGGAAACGATCACCAATGCGGCGGCTGCGCGCAAGGCCGTGGCAGACCGGCTTGGCGAGTCTGCGGCCGCACAGCATTTCTGCGCCGTCTCCGCGGGCCTCGACCGAGCCAAGGCCTTCGGGATCGCCGAGAGCCGTATCTTTGCTTTTTGGGATTGGGTGGGAGGACGTTACTCCATCTGGTCTTCGATCGGGCTTTTGCTCGCCATCGCAATCGGCATGGAGCGGTTCGAGGAGTTCTTAGCGGGCGGAGAAGACATTGACCGCCATTTTCTAGAAGCGCCCTTCGAGCGCAACCTCCCGGTCCTCATGGGCCTAATCGGGATCTGGTGCCGGAATTTCCTCGGCTTTTGCTCGCATGCCGTGATCCCCTACGACGAGCGCCTTGCCCGCTTTCCGGCTTACCTTCAGCAGCTTGAGATGGAGTCAAACGGCAAGTCGGCCGATTTGTCTGGCCAGCGGGTGCAATTGGCGACCGCGCCGGTCATCTTCGGCGAGCCCGGCACGAACGGTCAGCACGCGTTTTTTCAGATGCTGCACCAAGGCACGGATATCGTCCCGGTCGATTTTCTCGTTGCCGCACAGCCTCTCAACGCCAGCCCGTCGCACCACATCCTGCTTCTGGCAAATTGCCTCGCGCAAAGTCAGGCTCTGATGCAGGGGCGCACCCTCCGGGAAGCCGAAGCTATTTTGCGCTCGCAAGGCCACAGTGCAGAGGTGGCCGCCGCCCTCGCCCCGCACAAAACTTTCTCAGGAAACAGGCCTTCGAGCACTTTTCTTTACCGGCAAATGTCGCCGCGGGTGCTCGGGCAGCTGATCGCGCTTTACGAACACAAGGTATTTGTGCAGGGAACGGTGTGGAATATCAACTCATTCGATCAATGGGGGGTTGAACTCGGAAAAGAGCTTGCGAACAAGCTCGCCCCCATCCTCGCCGGGCAAAGCGCAATCGGCCCGGACCTCGACTCATCCACCGCAGGACTTATCGAGGCCGCGCGAATGCTTCGCGAGCATTGACGCCTGCTCATTCGTCCTCGCCGAACCGGCTAGCTATCAGAGCGCCGATGGCTTGCATGACCTCCTCCGCTTCAGTCCCGGCAGCTGTCACGGTGATGGTCATGCCGGGCCCGGCGCCCAAAGTTAGAATGCCCATAATTGAATTTCCGCCGACCGTTTCGCCGCAGCGGCTCACGGTAACGTCGGCGTCGAAGCGGTCGATGCACTGCACGAGCTTTGCCGTCGCGCGCGCGTGGAGCCCCTTGCGATTGACAATTTCAAAGCTCCGCACAAGAGCGCCGTCCGGCACCTGGCCTCCAATGGGCCCGGCCACCTCCGGCTCAACAGATTCGTTCTCGCTCATTTTCCGCTCAAAATCCGGCTTGCGACATAAATATATTTGCGGCCCGCATCCTGGGCTTGGATGACTGCTTGTTCGAGCCGGGAGGTCTGACGAACGGAGGCAAGTTTGATCAACATCGGCAGATTGATCCCGGCGATAACTTCGATGTTATAAGTATCCATGATCGAAATCGCGAGATTAGACGGCGTACCTCCAAACATATCCGTCAGCACGGCGACACCTCGACCCATATCAACTTTGTTGACCGCAGCAATAATATCCTGGCGCCGCTGCTCAATATCATCGTCCGGTCCGATCGCGACTGTCTCGAGCTGCGTTTGCGGGCCTACGACGTGCTCCAAGGCGGCGCGGAATTCTTCGGCCAGCCGACCATGGGTGACGAGGACGATTCCAATCATTGGAACCACTTGCCCGTTTTGTGACTGGGTGCTTGGCCGCTAGAGCCGGAGATTATCGTCAAGGCCACGGCAAGCCTTCTGGGAGGCGGTCCGGCAAAATGGACTCCCCCCGGCGGGTCCACAGCCCGGCAGTACTGCTCATTCAAGCACCGCTGTGGACCGGATTCTGCCAGCTGGAGCTTTCGCGAGGATGGCACGGGGCCGCAAATCCGAAGCCGGGGCTTGCTCAGGGGCGAGAGCAGGCCGAGGTTTGGCCAAGACAGGCTTGGCAGCCGCATTTTGTGCGCCGCGCCGTAATTGGCAAGTGAAATGATGCATTGCAGAGGGGATTCGGCGGATCTCGGAGCTTCCCAGCGTTGTAAGACAGACGGGAATCCAGCTGGCAGATGGCAGCCCTTTGCACAAGAGGTATGGTTCACGGTAAGCCTATGGAGCTAACCGGCGCAACCGGAGATCGGCCAGAACCGTGAAAGCAAGCGCCGCAGCTGCGGCATCTTGCCGCAGGCACAGAATGGGCAAGCTAATTCCGGCGAGCACAGTTTCAAGCTCCGCCCCCTCGGGATAGCGCGGCACCTCTGGCGGCGCAGCGAGCACAACAATGAGCCGTATGATTGCTGAAGGCAAGGCCGGGAGGTCGATGATGCCTTGCCCGCGGCGCTCGAGCTTGCTCAAGATCATCGGGTGCGCGCGAGCGATAAGACGCCCGCCGCGCGGCTCAATTCCAATCCGGTCATCGCCCACGAGCCGCGCGAAAAGGCCAGATTCCTTCGCGGCCGCAATAAGAGCAAAGGCCAAACTGCTTTTACCAGACCCCGATGGCCCGCGGATCAGCACCCCTGCTTCGCCGACAACGGCAGCAGTCGCATGCAGATAGAGCCGTCTTGCCTTTGGATCCTGGTCTTCCTCTGCAATCCCCACGGGGTCATTGCACCTTTGGAAGGAAAACCAAAAACCGTGCTCCAAGAACGGCCGGAATGCCATCGGGCCCGGGCGTTCCCAGGCGGTTCAGCGCGGAGATGTGGCCGCAATGCGCCTCGACGATCTGGCGCGAGATGGAAAGGCCAAGGCCAGAGTTCTGCCCAAAGCCCTGTCCAGGGCGGTCCGTGTAGAATCTTTCGAAGATCCGTTCGAATGCATCGGCCGGGATGCCGGGGCCATCATCGTCGATGATGATCTCAAAGCCATCGCGCGGCTGGCCGGGAGCAGAATAATCCTTGGCCGAGCGCAAGAGCAGGCGCACGGTCCCGCCCGGGGGAGAGAAGGACCTGGCGTTGTCGATAAGATTGTTGAAGACTTGGCCGAGCCGCGAATCATGGCCGAAGACGACAAACCCTGCGCCTTTGCCGTTCTCTAGCGGTCCCTGGCAGGCGACGGTCAGCTCGACGCGGACCGCTTCGGTGTCGTTGACCAAATTTGCAACCGTGACCACCGCTCCGAGAAGCCGGGTGAGATCCACGAGATCCATATCGGCCCGCTGGAGCTCGGCGTCGAGTCTGGAGGCATCCGAGATATCGCTGATAAGCCGGTCGAGCCGCCGTACGTCATGAGCGAGAATCGCCAAAAGCCGCTGGCGCGACTCGGTGGTTTTTGCGACGGGCAGCGTCTCAACAGCGCTGCGCAATGAGGTTAAAGGGTTTTTCAGCTCATGAGCGACATCGGCCGCAAATCTCTCGATCGCCTCGATCCTATCGTAAAGAGCCTTGGTCATGTCCCGCAAGGCGCCTGAGAGGTGGCCAATCTCGTCTGAACGGGTTGTGAAATCCGGAATTTCCCGGCGCAGCCGCGTCCCGCGCCGGACGCGCTCGGCCGCCTCCGCAAGGCGCCTGATCGGCTCGGCGATCGTTCCAGCAAGAAGAAACGATAGCAGGCCCATCACGGCCGCGGACACAAGGAAAATCCGCAGGATTGCCCATCTTTCCGAAGTGATGATCTTGTCGATGTCCCCACCTTGGGTGGAAAGCAGCAGGGCGCCGCGCACCGTCCTGAAGCGCTGGATGGGAACGGCGATGGAGACAATGGTCTGCCCCTCGCTGTCGACGCGGACCACCGATTGCGCGCTGCCGCGCAACGCTTGTCCGACCTCTGGATAATTCTTGCCGTTGGCAATTCCGATATCCTCATAAAGCGGCAGCCCGAACCCGAAGCGGCCGGAGACCCGCTTTAGAAGAATGCTGATCTTCGTGCGCAGAGCGGAGGGCTCTTGCCCCTCGGCAGGATGCAAATCGTAACGGATAATGTTGGACCGGCTCGTCAAAGAACTCGAATCGAGCAAGAGATAGCCGTCCCGGTCATAGATCCGCGCCCGCGTTTTGGTCGGCGATGCAAGCCTATGGAGAACGGGGCCAACGCGTTCGGGATTGATCGAAAATTCGAGCGACGGCGACATTTCATCACCAACCGCGTAGCTCTCCCCTGGGGCGAGCTGCAGAAGCTTTTCTGGGTCGAGGGCGATCGAATCCGTGTCAACAGTCGCCGACGCCGCGATGGCCGCCGCAATGATCTCGGCTTGCACCTGCAGGCTTTGCACCTTAGCGTCGATGAGGCCTTCGCGGAATTGGTTGAGATAAAGAAAGCCGATCAGCAGCGCCGCAAGGCCGCCGAGGTTAAGCAGCACGATACGGCGGGTGAGCGGCGACGCGAAGCGGATGCTGGCCGCGCGCGCGAACGCACGCAGGCGCAGGGCCAGACTCTTGCGCAGCCGTTTGGCCCTGCGGGCCGCCTCAGGGACACGGTCGAAGACCAGGCCTTGCTGCACCTCAATCGTCATTAGCAGGCAACCCCCACCCCCTTGCCGGACGTGGCGTGGCCCAGCTTCGAGCCTTAATCCGCCACCTTGGAAGTAAAAGCTTCCCTCCCGGCCGGACCGAACTCAACCTCGCCCGCGGAGCCTTGCTTCGGCAAGCTTGCGCCAGCTTGGCTCCTAAACGAGCCTCTTTGCAAGAGATGCTGCTGCGGCTCACGCAGCAGCCGCAAGCGAACCTGCTGGCTCGCAAGGCGCATTCAGAGGTCTTTGAAACGATAGCCGACGCCATAAAGCGTCTCGATCATCTCGAACTCGTCGTCGACCGCCTTGAATTTTTTCCGCAAGCGCTTGATATGGCTGTCGATTGTGCGATCATCGACATAGACTTGGTCATCATAGGCGGCATCCATTAACGCATTGCGGCTTTTAACCACGCCGGGCCTTTGTGCGAGAGCCTGGAGGATCAGGAATTCGGTAACCGTAAGCGTGACGGACTCGCTCTTCCAGGTGCAGGAGTGGCGTTCGGGATCCATTTTCAAAGGGCCGCGCTCGAGAATCTTAGATTCCGCTTCTTTTTGAGTCCCCGAATCTTTTGGAGTTGCGCGCCGCAAGATCGCCCTGACGCGCTCCACCAAAAGCCGCTGCGAGAAAGGCTTCCGGATGAAGTCGTCGGCGCCCATCTTGAGACCGAAGAGCTCGTCGATTTCCTCGTCCTTGGAAGTGAGAAAGATTACCGGCACATCCGACCTTTGCCGGAAGCGGCGAAGGAGCTCCATCCCATCCATCCGCGGCATTTTGATATCGAAGATCGCAAGGTCCGGAGGATTGGTCTTTAGTCCATCGAGCGCAGTCGACCCGTCGGTATAGGTCTGCACGCGATAGCCTTCCCCCTCAAGAGCAATGGCCACGGAATCTAGGATGTTGCGGTCGTCATCGACCAAGGCGATTGTTGGCATCATCATGGACTCGACTTGCCTGGCATGCCCCCTCCCGATCGCGGCAGCGTTCACGCTAAAGGACCGCCCCTCCGGCGATAGCTCGCCCCTCGGCGCGAGGGAGATCCTGCTGGGTTCCCGGATGACGTCAAACCGGCGTTTCCCTAGAGGAGGCGGTAGACACGCGCCCGGTACAGGCCTTGCCGGGCAGAACTCTTGCACAGGCTCCTGCAGCCACGCTGCAGGCCCGATCACGGATTTGTTACTCCCGTTAACCCTATATGGGATAAATGCGCGGCCGAAATAAGGCGGCGCCCAGCTTACGGTATGGCCCTCTTATCATCTCCTGCTTTTTGGCGTCCCGGCGATCGTCACAGCCGAAACCACAGCAATCTAACAATCACAAAATAAGCCGCGACGGCAACAAAAAAGTGAATGGAAGCAACGCTTAAGCTCCCACCCCAGCGTGGCGGCCGGAGGCAGCGCGATCCGGCCGATGGGCCTCATTACGCCGCAGCCGATTGTAAGAGCTTTTTAAGCGAAACCGACTCGTCGGCGAGAAGCGCGGGGGAAATTGCCCGCCGCTCGCCAACAATCCGCTTGGCAGCCATAAACTCACCGGGACGGTTAATCGAATCGGCGGCGATGACGATGCCCTCTTTGAGGTAGAAGGCAATGAAGGATAATTTCTCCGTGCCGCCCCGTATGGCGAGGCCGTCGTAGCCCTCCGAGAGCCCAACCATCTGCAGCTTCAGATCGTATTGATCCGACCAAAACCAGGGGGCCGCTGCCGCCGCAATGGGCCGCCCCGCGATCGATGCCGCGGCGGCGCGCGCCTGCTCGAGAGCATTGGGCACCGACTCGAGGCGGATTCTACGGCGTAGAAAGCCATGGCAGGCGTGCATGGCGCAATCGCCAATGGCATAGATATCGGGATCGCTCGTGCGGCTTGCCGCATCGACGACAATTCCATCATCGACTTCGAGCCCAGCACTTTCGGCAAGCTCCGTATTGGGGACTAGGCCAATGCCAATCAAAACGGCATCGGCCGGAAAAGAGCTGCCGTCCGCGCATTCGGCCTTCCCCGCTGCATCCCCGCTTGCCGAAGCCTTAAAGCCGCTGACGGTGACCCCAGTGCGGATGGCGACACCCGCCTCGCGATGAATGCGCTCATAGAACTCGGAGACGGCGGGAGCCGTCACGCGGGCGAGCACCCGCGGCGCGCTCTCAAGCACGGTAACGGCAAGCCCGCTTTTGACCGCAACGGCCGCGGCCTCAAGGCCAATATAACCGCCGCCGACGATCACAAGACGGTGCCTTGGCCTCATCTGCGGCTGAAGAGCCTCGACATCATCGATGCTGCGCAAATAAAAAATATTGCCCAATGATGCGCCTGGCACAGGAAGCTCGCGGGCACGGCCGCCGGTTGCGAGGATGAGCTTGCCGTAGCCAATGCTCTCCCCATTCGCCAAAATGACCTTTTTCGAGACGCGGTCGATCGATTTTGCCCGTACGCCGAGACGCAGCTCAACTTCGGCTTTCTCGTACGCAGCAGCAGCCTTATAGGCGAGTGATTCCTTGCTGGTCTCACGAGCAAGGAAGGCTTTCGATAGGGGAGGCCGCATGTAGGGGAAATGCCGCTCCTCGCCGAAAAGGACGATCCGGCCTTCAAAACCGTTTTGCCGGAGCGACGTCGCAGCTTCGGCGCCCGCCTGCCCGCCCCCGATAATAACGGCCGCGGCAGAATCTTTAGAGCTCTTTGGAATCAAACGTAATCCTCTGAAATTGGAGCAGAGGGGCCGCGCGCGAGCCTCCCCTCAGTGGCCCCGGTTCGGCAGCCACTCCATTGGGCGAGTTTGAGCCGTTTCGCAATAGGCTTTTTGGCACTTGGCTCGCGGGTCTGGATCGTGACCTTGCAGCCTCAATAGGCGCACTCGAGGCGCCATCCCCATATGCCAGGCGTGTTGTGGCAGACGGGTTTGTAAAAATGGAACGTGTCCAGCGCAAGTTCGGGAGGCTGCGGGCTTGGGTAGACCGGCGGCGGAAATACTGGCTGGTTGAGATAACCGGGGTAGTAATAAGCGCCGCCTGGTCCCGCCATGGCGTACTGAGCGTAAGCCGCCGGAGCATTGATCAAGACCAGAACGCAAACGGCCAAAGAAATCAACTTCAACATCACCAGTCCTCCTGCCCGTCCTCATCAAATGGCCAGCGGGGCCAAAGGTTGCATCGGGATTTTCGTTGCCGGGAGTCCGTCACCCCCAGAGTTCCGGCCGCGGAGGATGAACGATCGAGCCCTCATAACGAAGGCCCTCTGGCCTGTCCTGCGCGAGGAGAAGGGGCCCGTCGAGATCGGCAAAGCGCGCGCCCGGCGCAAGCAGAAGCGCGGGGGCCATAGCGAGCGAGGTCCCAACCATGCAGCCGGTCATGATCTCAAAGCCCAGGTCCTTGCCTTCTTTGAGGAGGGCGAGCGCCTCAGTCAGCCCTCCCGCTTTGTCGAGCTTGATGTTGATCGCATCATACCGCTCCCGGAGCCGGGCCAGATCCTTCCGGTCGTGAATGCTCTCATCGGCGCAAACCGGCACAATATGCTCTACTTTGGCAAGCGGCGCGTCTTTGCCGGCCGGGAGCGGCTGTTCGACGAGGGCCACACCCGCCCGGGCGCAAGCTTCCAGGTTGTGCTCAAGAATGGCTTCTGTCCAGGCCTCATTGGCATCGGCGATGAGCATTGCGCCCGGTGCAGCGGCACGCACTGCCGCAAGCCTCTCTGCATCGCCCTCTCCTGCAAGCTTGACTTTGAGCAACGGCCTTTCCGCTGCAGCGGCCGCAGCCTTGGCCATCTCCCGCGGGGTTCCGACCGAAAGCGTAAAGGCCGTGAGAACTGGCTGCGGCGGCGCAACCCCAGCGAGGACATAAACGGGAAAACCGCTCCGCTTGGCGGCGAGATCCCAGAGGGCGCAATCGACCGCGTTGCGCGCGGCTCCTGGCGGGAGGAGAGTTTGCAATAGCTCATGGCCCGCTCCATCTTCGATTGCCGGACGGACCGCAGCAATTTGGGCGAGCACGCTTTCGATGGTCTCGCCATAGCGCGCGTAAGGTACGGCCTCGCCGCGCCCGCGCGAGCCGCCCTCCTCGATCGCCACCAAGGCCACGGCCGCCTCGGTCTTTGATCCGCGCGAGATCACAAACCGGCCGCGGATGGGGAAGCATTGAGCAGAAGCAGAAAGGCGGCGCATGAGGGTTCGAGTTGCCCGCTATTTTCCGGCTTGATCGAGCCTTTTGGCTCTCTGGCGAAAGACGAAGACGACAAGACCGAAGACGAACGGAATGGAAACAGCCGTACCAAGGGTTGGATCGAGCCCCTCGATTTTCCGCTGGATGCCTTCGTAAACCAAACGCAGGACGGTCATCATCAGGTAACAGCTAATCGCAACGATCGAGACCCCTGCCGCAGCTCATGCTCCGCAAGCGTTTGCGGCGCAATAACTTGGTCCCGGTCCATCACACGCGCCTCTCGAGGACTATGCTTTCCCGCGCTGGATATGAAAGGTAAAGAGGCCATTTTCGCTTGCCTGGCGCTCCAGCCTGTCACCGGTTTCGCGCAAAAGATGCGGAATATCGATGGCGCTCAGCGGATCTGTGCATTCGACGATGAGCCGGGAGCCTGCGCTCAACCGGCGCAGGGCCTTGCGCGTGCGCAAGACCGGCATGGGGCAATTAAGACCCCGCAGGTCGAGGAAAACTGCGCCATAGCCGAATTTCATTCTTGCTCGTTTAGCTTGGCTCAAAGGCCAAGGAAAGCTAGGAGTGCGGCGCTTTCGTCGGAAACCGTCATTCGAGGCATTCGGACCATGCGGATTATCGGCCTTGCTGGATGGAGCGGTGCGGGCAAGACAAGCCTGATTATCAAGCTTATTCCGCATTTCAGCGGGCGGGGTCTCACCATCTCCACTCTAAAGCACGCCCACCACACCTTCGACGTGGACCAGCCCGGCAAAGATTCCTACCTTCACAGGGAGGCTGGCGCGCTCGAGGTGGTTGTCGCCTCCTCAAAGCGTTTTGCTTTGATGCATGAGCTGCGCGGCGCACCGGAGCCGGGCCTCGCCCTCCTTCTACGCCGGATGAGCGGCGCTGATCTCGTCCTCATTGAGGGCTTTAAGCGCGATCCGCACCCCAAGATTGAGGTTCACCGGGCGGCCAATGGCAAGCCCTTCCTCTTTCCGGACGATCCGGCCATCGTTGCCGTTGCGAGTGACGCAAAGGAGGGCTTGCCGGAGCATCTCCCGTGCGCCCATCTCGATAATGTGCGAGCGATTGCGGATCTTGTCCTGCAACATGCCATGAACATCGACGATGCGCTGGCTCTTCTTGACACAGCCGCACCGGAAACAAGGCGCGGCCCCGGCTTAGTTTAATGGGCGCGACGGCGTTACTGCGGGCTCACTTGACCTCCACAGTGCCAAACATTCCGGCCTCGAAATGGCCGGGGATAAGGCAGGCGTATTGAAACTCGCCGGGATTGGTAAATTTCCAGATCATTTCTTCCGTTTGCCCCGGTGCGACGCGCCTTGCATTCGGATCCTTGTGCTGCATCTCCGGATTTTTAGCCATTTCTTTGGCGTGCTCGCGATTTTCCTCCGGCGTCGCTAGAACGAACTCATGGTCGAGCTGACCACTATTATGAAGCACGAATCTGACTTGCTCGCCTTTATGGACCTCAATGCGGCCCGGCTCGAAACGGAATTCTTTCATCGTCACATCGATCTCGCGGGACGGCTCCTTGGGATTTCCTGACTCACCCGCAGAAAAGGCTGCTTCATGCCCGTGCATGTGCTCATGCATATGCTCGTGCTCCGTCATGCCATGCTCGTGCTCCTCCTGCTCCGACGCACCGGCAGGTAAAGACCCAAGCGCGAAGAGTGCCGCAAAGAGGACGGCCGGTTTCATTATGTCTTTTGTCATTATGCCTTTTGTCATTCTGCTTCCTCCCGGACCCTATTTCTGCCCAGGAAAGCGCACCGGCGCAAGACCTTGCCTCATGCGGTGCCGTGAGCCCTCTTGCAATCTTATGGTTGCCGCCGGTCAAGGCCAAGGTGGCCCGCTGTTGCGTATTGAACGGCGAGCGACTAGAAGCGAGCCTCACCTCAACGGGGGAACTTCTTATGCGTCCTTCTCACCGCGCTGCGGGAGAGCTGCGGGCCATCTCGCTTGAGCGCAATGTTGCGCGCTACGCAGAAGGCTCCTGCCTCGTTAAATTCGGCAACACCCATGTGCTTTGTACGGCTTCGCTCGAAGACAAGCCCCCTGCTTGGCTGCGCGGCCAGGCACGAGGCTGGATCACGGCCGAGTATGGCATGCTGCCGAGAGCCACTCACACACGTACGAAACGGGAGGTCTCGGCCGGACGGCCTTCTGGCCGCACGCAGGAAATTCAACGGCTCATTGGACGCAGTCTTCGCGCGGTGACAAACCTCTCCGATCTCGGCGAGCGGCAAATCACCATCGACTGCGACGTCGTTCAGGCCGATGGCGGAACCCGCACCGCGGCGATCACCGGCGCCTGGGTCGCCCTCCACGATTGCCTGAAATGGATGCACGGCCGCTCGATCATTAAAAATTATCCATTGCGAGATCATGTCGCCGCGGTCTCCTGCGGCATTGCTAAGGGCGAAGCCTTGCTCGATCTCGATTATGAGGAAGACTGTACCGCCGAGATCGATGCTAATTTCGTGATCACTGGCTCGGGCCTTCTCGTCGAGGTGCAGGCGGCCGCCGAGGCGGCACTATTCACGGAGGAGCAGCTCCAGGCTCTGCTCGAACTCGCCAAGGCTGGGATCGCAAAGCTGGTTGGCTTGCAGAAGGGCGTGATTGCTCCATGAGCAGCTGACTGAGCGGCCGCGCTGCGGCCGCCGATCGCCCGCCCGAACGAAAAGGAGCGCCGGCTCTAGGTGCGCCGTTTGAAGAAAGCGTCTGCAGCGGCTTGGGACAACGCTTTGGCCTTGCGCGCGTCTTCGAGGCGCTTAATCTCAGAATGCAAAGCCGCGATCCGCGCATCGAGCTCTTTGAGCGAGAGATCGTCGAGACTTTGCCCAACTTCGTGCACCGGCGCTGCTGGTTTCCGAGCAGGTGCACGGGAATCTTCCTCTTCCTCCCGCGCCATCGTTAGCCCTGCCGTCCGGGAGCCGTCCCTGTCAGAAGCCGCACCCGGTCAGCAGGGAGTTTCGCAAGCTTTCCAGTCCTGCTGCGGGGCCGTGGCATCGTGCTGCTTGCCTTCAGCATTAGAACGGGTCCGCCGCTGTTTGCTGACGCGGAGTTCTTGCCCGTCCTTTTCGATCGCCGGCCAAAGGATATGCTGCAGGCCGATGAGGATCGGCTGATCCGCGCCATCCATCGCGTGGCGCAGCCGGTTCCACTCTTCTTCGCCGCTCCGGCTTTGGAAATCCCGCACCACGCGGGCCGTGAAGGCGCCGATCGTGAGCCCTTGCGCACCTGCAGTCATTCCGACTTTGCCGGCGAATGACGGACCCATGGATGCGACCGCAGCCTGGGCGACCTTCTCATGCGAGCAAGTACGAATGATTTCAGCGATCAAGCACATCGGCTCCCCCGTATCGGGCGAAAATAATTCTCTCGGACAGGCGATTGGCTGCCCCCCTGTGGTTGAGCGGTTTGGTTTATAGTATCACCGAAAATAATGTATAAATCTTACACTGGCGTGACGTCAACGGCTATATTGCATGTTGCTTCGCAATATTACGTTTGGATTTCTAGTTCAAATTGCTGCACCTGCACACCCGCCGATGAATCTTCGCTCCGCGAGCAACAAAAACGTCTTCCTCCCTCACTTGCGCAGAGGCGCAAGGAGAGACGACGTCCTCTCGTCCCGCAGCTTTGAGCCCGCCGGCGTATTAGCCTTGCGATGCTCCGCATGCATTTGGCGTTCCAGTCGGCTGGCGCCGCCAGAACGGGCCTGCACCGGCCAGATCTTCGCGCCGCCTGAGGATCCCTCACGCAGTTTTGAATGCCTTAGCCGGGCACGAGTTCCGCCGGTGCGAAACTTTTTTGGTTTGGCCGCGGCGCAAGGAGAGCAGAAATAGGCTTAGGCTTAATGTGGAAGCGCAGCTGCGCCATCGCCAGGTGCGCCTGGCAGAGCCGGCGCGGGCGGCGTGAGCGGAGCTTCAATAATCCGGGAATCGACCGGCCGTTCCCCCAGGACAGCCTGCACATTCGCTTCCTGTGGCTTCTGCTCGGTGAGCTGCGCGCCAATCGTGCGCACGACTTGCGGCGCGTTGGCATAGGTGGCGTGCCGGATGAAGCCCGTGGACTCTCCTGTTAGATCGTAGGCCCTCACGCCGAGCGCCTCAAGAGCGGCCCGGTCGTCCGGATTGTTCGGGTCGAGCGCGCCAAGGCGCGGCCGGTCGCCCGCGAGGGTTCTCGACAGCGAGAGCGCCCGGTCGTTGGCTGCGGTCAGAACGAAGATATGCGACGGGTCAAGCCTTGCGATCTGCTGGCGGAAGACGTTCAGATCGATGTCGGGCGCAGCGAGCATTACGTCGCCAAGCTTGCCGTTGAGATTGGGGCTGCCGGAGAATGCGTTCTCGCGCAGTGCTTCCATCGCGAGCCAAGCGCCCATCGAGTGAGCAAGAATATGCACACGGCCGGTGTCCGGCACGTCCGCGAGCCGGTGCAAGATCCGGCTCAAGGCGTCGCGCGCAATGGTCGCGCTCTCTTTTGCGGCGCCATAATCGAGGAGGCTGCCATGCGCGGGCCACGTATAAAGGGCCGCAACGCCGCCGAAGCGCGCATCGGCTGCGATCTGCGCGAGCCGGAACCGAGCCTCGTCATAGCTCGTGTTAAATCCATGGACATAAAGCAGCACGTCGCGGTTGGGGCCGATCCGCCCCGAGATATGGCTTGCAAGCTCGGCATAGAACGCGTTTTCATCGAGCGGGCGGTAGGCGACCGCGGCAAAATGCGTCTGGGGGTCCTCCGAGCCAAAGGAGGGCCGCTCGACCTTGCCCGGCTCGTGACCGGGAGGCACGCTGATCCTCTGGAGCGAGAATCTGGCGCCGCTTTCACCCGCGACGTCGCTCGCCGCGCCGCTCTCGCCCTTGCGCGTCGAGACCACGAACACCGAGAGAACCCGGGGCTGTGGCGCAAGTCCATCGCCGCCGAGCCCGACGGAGGCGCAGCCTGCGCTAAGCGCTATCGCCACGGCCGCGGCCAAGAAGCAAAAGAAGACCGCAATTTTTGCCGGCCGTTGAGACCTGAGCGATGAGTCCATGGCAATTCGTTCAATCGCAGCCGTCAATTGGCAGCAAAGAGGTCCGGAGCAGGCGCCCGGCACAGCGCGCTGCAGATCGGTCAGCGCGGTGGCGTAACCACAATTGTGCCCTTCAGCATTGCCGCCCGAAAGTGTCCGGAATGGGGCTTAGACACGAATAAGCCGACGCTGTTAACGCAAGATTATAGGAAGACACTAGCCGCAAGCTTAAGTTTGGGCCTGCCTTTTATCGCCTATCGCCCGATCCGTGACCGGATTGGGGCAGCTCGAACCGGACCTCGCTCGCCCCGTCCGTGCGCCGCTCACCGGACCGCGGGCCGCTGGCATTCGAGGATGCTCACTGCGTTCTTCAATAGATTATCCCCCGCAGCAATAAATTATCCCCCGCAGCGGCGGACAACCAGTCCCAATTTGCCGAATAAAGCAGCCTCTGAAGATTGCGTTAGGTAAAACCTTCAGAAATATGCCGCATACCCCATTAACAATTCTGCATACCGCCGGCCCTAAGAAGCTTGTGGGAAAGAGCGGGCAGCGCTTGGATCGGGGTTTCGTTTTGCACGCGCACGCCCTAAAAAGGGTGCTGCGATGCAGCACCTCAAGCTCCCGGCCTCTCCTTCTATGGCGCCCTCCGGCGAATCCGCGCCAACAAATCAGCCGCTCCCGAGGCAGAAAACCGGCATTTTGCTCGTCAATCTCGGCACGCCCGAGGCTCCCACCTACTTCGCCGTGCGCCGGTTTCTCAAGGAGTTTTTGTCCGACCGCCGCGTGATCGAGACGCCGCGGCTCTTGTGGTGGCCGATCCTCCACTTGTTGATCCTCACCTTCCGCCCGGCACGTGCGGCAAAGCAATATGCGGCGATTTGGGGCAAGCGCTCGAATGAAGGGCCGCTGAAGGCGATCACCCGCTCGCAGGCCGAAAAACTCGCGGCTTGGGTCGCCGCGGGCGGGCTTAATCCCAAGATCCACGGCGAGGCGCGCGAGATCTTTTTCATCGCCTGGGGCATGCGCTACGGCAGGCCCGGCGTTGCCGAGGGTATTCGAACCCTCAAAGAGCACGGCTGCACCCGCATTCTTGTCTTGCCGCTTTATCCGCAATATTCGGCGGCGACCACGGCAAGCATCCATGATGAGGTGTTTGAGACGGTGAAGGCTATGCGCTGGCAGCCTGCCATCCGCATCGCGCCTCCTTATTATGACGATCCCGGTTATATCGATCTCGTCGCGACTTCGCTCAGGGCGCAGCTCTCGCGGCTGAGCTTTAAGCCAGACGCCATTCTTGTCTCCTTCCACGGGCTGCCGGAATCGGTTGTCGCCAAGGGTGATCCTTACCGCGACCACTGCCTCGAGACCTGGCGGCTCTTACGCGAAGATTTGCGCCTCAGTGCCGAGGAATGTCCGATCAGCTTTCAGTCGCGTTTTGGCTGGGCCGAATGGCTCAAGCCCTATACGGCCGAGAAGGTGAAGAGCCTTGCCGCGCAAGGGGTGAAGAACTTGGTCATCGCCACGCCAGGCTTTGCCGCCGATTGCCTCGAAACGCTTTACGAGATCGGCATCGAATGCCGCGAGATTTTCTTACACAACGGGGGCAAGAACTTTGCCGTCCTGCCCTGCCTCAACGACAGCGAGCTCGGCATGATGCTCGTTGACGAAATGGTGGCGCGCGAGCTCAAAGGCTGGGTTTAGCGCGAGCCTGGGCGGCTTCAGATCGCAGCCCAAGCGCATCAAGTTTGCCTCCAACTGCCCGGCTGCACAGGCGACCTCGGGGATCGCTGGCGATAGCAGCGCTTACTTGGCAGGCCGGCCGATGCCGGTACGCGTCCGGCGCAGTGCGTCTGCGAAACTGGGCCGGTATTTTTTCCTGCTGCTCGCGGCCATCTGCAGGCTGTTTTTCCATCGCGGGAAGCCTAAAGCGTGCCACCGAGCTCACGAGCGTCTCAGCCTCTTGCATCAGGCTGTGACTGACAGCGGTCGTTTGCTCAGCCGCAGCCGCGTTCTTTTGCGTATCCTGGTCCATTCGCGAAACGGCCGTGTTGTTGCGCCAGGCTGGAGCCGCTTTTTCTCTCAAGCGCGCGGCTTAGAAGAAATCGCATTCGCCCGAAGCGGCAGCATTTGCCTCCTGATCGCCACTCGCAAATGCAAGCCGTGAAGCGAGCTCGGCGAGCGTCAAGCTCTGCGCGGCCGCGGCCGCATCGACGAGCCATTGGCGCGGCGCCCGGTGCGCGAGCGCCGCAAGGAATTCGGCAATGGCTGCCGCCTTCTGCGCAATGTGATCGACGCTTTGCATGTGGCGAAGCAGTTCGGGATCGCGCGCCGCCGTCTCCTGCACATGCGGACGGATGTTCATCTGAAGATGCTCGAGAAGCAAGGCAAGATGTGCAAGCTCATGGCCGGCGCGGCCGAGGACGTCGCCGACCGGAACGCCATGCGCGCAAGGCGCATCTTGACCGTTAGAGCGTGCGGTCATGGCCGTCCTCCCGCCATAAGCAATGTGTCCTTCCCTTGCCCGGCGCAGAACTCAAAAGAACTCGATGGAGCCGGCTGGCATGGGCTTGCGCTCCGGCAGCATCTGTTGAGGCGAAAGCTCTGCGGCCGCTATAAAAATCTGCCGCGCGCGGCCAGTTGACGGCCAATATTGAATCCGCCGCCCGCGGGTGCCGCCAAGGCTTCCGCCCATAACCCGGATGCCTTCGTAGCGAAGATAGCGCGCGGCAAACTCGGCATTGCGCGCGCCAATGTCTTCTAAACCATCGACGATTCGTGCTCCGCCAAAGAGCTTGGCTTCGAGCCGCTCCCGGCGCGCTCCCCGGCGCAACAATCCGTTGACGAGGAGTTCCATCAAGTGCACGCCAATGGCCTCGCCGCCGCGCCATGCCGTTTCCTCCTCACAGTCCTGGCCGGGCAAAAGAAAATGATTCATGCCCCCAATTCTAAATTCGGGGTCACGCAAGCAAGCGGCAACGCATGAGCCAAGGAGCGTGGTGAACACCACGTGCTGATTGTCCGTGACTCGATATTCTCCTTGAAAAATGTGAATGCGCTGCTCGCAGATGTGCCCCGTATCTGAGCCCGTAGAGCTAAGCGGACGGGCGGCCATTATTTGAGCTTTCCAACAACCGCTTCGATCTTCGCCTTCAGCACCGGCATGGTGAAGGGCTTCGCAATCACGTTGTTGGCGCCGAGCTTCGCCGCCCGCTCGATGACCTCCTTATCATCCCCCTTTCCCGTGAGGAGAATAAAGCCGATTTTCCTCGTCGCCTCGCGGCTGCGGATCGCGCGCAGGAAGGCAAGCCCATCGATCTTGGGCATGTTGAGATCCGATATGATGAGGTGGGCGGGTTTGGCGAGGATCATTTTCAGTGCCTCTTCCCCGTTGCTCGCCATCTCGATGTCGGAGACACCGAGGTCTTGCAGGCCGCCGCGGATCAAAAGACGGCTCGTGAGCTGGTCATCAACGATGAGTACGCGCATAGCTGATGCAAAGGGCATCGCTCATCTCCTTCTCAGCTGCGGAGGTCATACGCAAGATCTCGAAAGCCATCCTGTGGAGCGGCACTTTCCTTTCGACCGCGCCCGATTCAAATGCAGCTTTTGGCATTCCGTAGATAAGACAAGACGCCTCATCCTGGCCGAGCGTTCGTGCCCCCGCGCGGCGCATTGCGAGGAGGCCGCTGGCCCCGTCCCTCCCCATTCCGGTGAGAATGACGCCGACGGCGTTTCGAAGCGCGGCATTCGCCACCGATTGGAACAGCACGTCGACGGAAGGCCGGTGGCCGTTCACGGGCTCGCCGGGGATCAGCCGGCAACGCTGCGGGTGCCCAGGCGCGATCGACAGATGCGCCTCGCCGCCCGGCGCGATATAGACATGCCCCGGCAAGAGCGGAGCGCCATCGGCGGCCTCGCTGACGTTTAGGTTGCAGCGCAGATTGAGCCTTTCTGAGAAGCTCTTGGTGAAACCTCGCGGCATGTGCTGGGTGATAACAGTTGGCGGGCAATTCGGAGGGAATTCCGACAGAATCGCCGCGATCGCCTCAACACCGCCCGTCGAGGCACCAATCGCAACGATGCTCCCATCCGGGCTATAGAGACCCGCACAAGCCCGCGCTTGCAGGGCCGCGGACAAACTGCTGATGCGATGCAGGCGCTTGGCGGATGAGGAGGCCGCCTCTTTGATCTTCGCCGCCAAAGCCGCGGCAAAGGCATCTTGCTCGCCGGCGCCCGGCTTGGCGATGCAATCGAAAGCCCCGGTTTCAAGCGCGCGGATGGCCGCAGCCGCGCCTGCTTCCGTGAGGCTTGAGACCATGATCACAGGCATGGGCCGCAGCCGCATGATCTTTTCGAGAAACTCAAGACCATTCATTCCCGGCATTTCGACATCGAGAGTCACGACATCCGGGTTTAACGCCTTGATCGCAGCGCGGCCCTCCTGCGCGTTTCCCGCTTCGCCTGCGATTTCGATTGCCGGATCGCGCGAAAGCAGCGCGCGGATCAGGCCTCGCATCGCGGCCGAATCATCAACGATGAGGACGCGGGCGGGTTTCATGGCAGTTTTCCTGTGGGATTCTTAAGCCGGTATGTGGTGACATTCTCAATCTCAAACCAATTACGGGCTGCGCCTGTGATCTGCTCCGAATGACCGATATAAAGAAATCCCTGCGCGGCCAGCTTCGACGCGAACCGGTCCCAAAGCTGCTCCTGCGCACTATTTTCGAAATAGATCGCGACGTTGCGGCAGAAGATCGCTTGAAACTTGCCCCCCATGGGCCAAGGCCCAAACAGATTAAGGTCGCGGAACGCAATGAGGTTTTTTAGCTGCGGCGCTACGGAACAGCTCTCGGCCTTCCGCTCGCCGCTGACACTTACGAGCACGGGCACGAACCATCGCGCGCGCAATTTTGCTGGAACAGGATCAAGATCGGCAGCAGCATAGATTCCTTTTTTGGCTCTCCCCAGCACCTCAGTGTCAATATCGGTAGCGAGGATTTTTATGTCGTGCTCACCGGCATCCGGCATGGCCGAAAGCAAAGTCAGCGCAATTGAATAAGGCTCCTCGCCGCTTGAGCAGCCGGCCGACCAAAATCTTACTCTTGCGCCGCGCCGTGCTGCCTTGATGAGGGGCGGCAAAACGCTCTTCTCGAGATGCTCGAAATGGTGCGGCTCGCGGAAAAAACGCGTCACATTTGTCGTGAGCGCCGCAAGCATTCTTTGGCGCTCGTCCAAGCCTTCGGCGCCAGCGACGAGCTTGCAATAATCGCGGAAGCTGGCGAGCCCCAGCGCCCGCAGCCGTTTGACGAGGCGCGAATAAACGAGCGCAGCCTTCGTCTCTGCAAGATGAATGCCGGAGTCGGCATGAATCATCGCGGCAATGCGCCGGAAGTCCTCCTGGGTCAGGAGAAATTCCCCCGGCACAAGATTGCAGCACCGGCCGCTGAAACTATCAGCTGTGCAGCCGCCGCTCATGCAGCTTCCCCGCCATCCGCGGGCAAGACATGATCAAGCGCGACAAGGCTTATCATTCGCTGACCCGCCGCCACGACGCCGCGGACGAACGTTTTCGCCATGTCCGAAGCAACATCGGGCGTAGGCTGAATGAGATCTCCCGTCACCGAAAGGATGTCCGATACAGCATCGACCAGGAGGCCAACCGTCCGCTTGCCGATTTGGGCAACGATGATGACATGGCGCGCGGTTGGGTGGGCCGGGGGGAATCCCAGTCTTGCTGCAAGATCGACGATTGGGAGCACGGCGCCGCGAAGGTTAACGATTCCATAGACGAAAGCGGGTGAGTGGGGAATCGGGGTGGCTTTTGTCCAGCCGCGGATCTCCCGGACGGACATAATGTCCACGCAGAACTCTTGCGCGCCCATGCGAAAGGCGATGAGTTCGCGCGCCCCGGACATGTCGGCCTGCCGGCCGCCTTCATTTGCTCTGATCCCAATCATCTTGATTAACCTGCTGCTGCAAGCGGAATTTCAATGCTGGCGCCCATTTCACGCGATCTCGCCACCACCGCATCGACGTCGAGAATCAAGGCCACGCGGCCATCGCCAAGTATGGTTGCCGCTGCAATTCCCGGCACATGCCGGTAATTGGCTTCGAGACTCTTGATGACGACCTGCCGCTGCCCCAAAATGGCGTCGACCAGAAGCGCGCTGCGCGCATGGCCTTCCGTCTCGACGAGTATCGCAACGCTGGCGCGCGGATCGGCGCAGTCAGCACGGTATCCGAGCTCCCGCCCGACATCGATTAGTGGCACGAATTGATTGCGGATCGAGATCACCCTTGCGGTGCCGCCAAATCCATGCACAGCCGGCGGCTTCGGTTGCAGCGTTTCGGCAATTGCCGTAAGCGGCACCACCAGAGTCTCGCCCGCGACCGTCACCACCATTCCATCGAGAACCGCCAAAGTGAGCGGGAGACTCATCGTGAATGTGGAGCCGCGCCCTGGCACTGAGCGAATCGAGATTCTTCCGCCAAGCGTTTGAATCGAGCGGCGCACCACATCCATGCCGACGCCGCGGCCCGAGATGTCCGAAACCGCTTGCGCCGTCGAAAATCCGGGCAGGAAAATAAGATTGTCGATCTCCTCGTCGGTGAGCGCGGCATCTGGCGCAATGAGGCCCTTTCCCGCGGCAAGCGCCTTGATTTTCGCGCGGTTGATCCCGGCTCCGTCATCCGACACTTCGATCACAATGCGCCCGGAGCGGTGCAGAGCCGAAAGCCGGACCAGCCCCTCCCCGGGCTTTCCCGCCGCACGCCGTGCTTCAGGAGATTCAAGGCCGTGGTCGATCGCATTCCTGATCATATGCGTGAGCGGGTCAGCCAAACGCTCAACGACCGTTTTGTCGACCTCGGTATTCTCGCCCTCTGTGGTCAAACGTACTTGCTTGCCGGTCAGCGCGGCGACCTCCCGGACGAGGCGGGGCATGCGCTGGAACACCGATTTGACCGGCTGCGCTCTGATTGCCATGACACTGTCTTGAATTTCGCGGGTAAGCTGCTCGAGCTCGTCAAGGCCTGTTGCGACGCCCGAAGCGCGCGCGACCCCCGCCTCGAAGACACGCTGCGCGAGCATCGCCTGATTGATGACAAGTTCGCCAACAAGATTGATGAGCCTGTCCACCCGCTCGAGATCGACGCGAATCGTCGTTTGTGCCGGGATTGCTGGCTCTGTTTTGCCGCCCTGAGGAGGCGGCACAGGGCGGGAGGGGCCCGCCTGTTTTGCGCTCTGCGGAGCGGCATACTGTTCTTCGCCATTCGCAACGGGCTCATCGAGAAGTTCGCGAGCTTCCGCGCTTCCCTGCACATTCCGGATCAGAGCGCTAACCGCTGCATCGCCAATGGCGAGCGGCTGATCCAGCCCCTCAATATCAAGTTCGCAATCCCCCTCGGCGAATTCGAAGATATTGCGAACAGCGTCCTCGTTATGGAGAGTTGTCAGCTCAGCCGTCCAGCTGAGATAGCTCGCCTCCGGATCAAGATCGTTTAGGAGCGGCAGCCGCGAATAGTCGCAATGCACACTCACCTCTCCGAGCTGCGAAAGCTCCCTCAGGAGAAGGGTTGTTTCATTGGCCTTGGCGTAAAGATCGGCCTTTGGCGTGAACCGGATCAAAAACTTGCGGGCGGATGGCAACGCCTCGATCTCGAGATCGTCGAACGAGATGGGAACAGGCTCGAATGCATGGGCATCCGGGCACTCCTCCCCAGCCTCTTGATCTGCTTGCGCTTGCTCCTTAACACAGGCGTGAGGATCGAAAGAACGAAGCTCCGCCGCAAGCTCCTCTCGCAATGCGGCATCGGCGCTGCTCCCCTCGCGCCCTGCGCGCACGAGATCAGCGAGCATATCCGCAGACTTAAGCAGCGTCTTTAAGACCTCGGGCGAGGGCGCAAGCCTTCCCGCGCGCAAATGATCGAGGGCGCTCTCGAATGAGTGCGAGAAATGAACCAAATCATCGAGAGAAAAAGCGCCGGCGCCGCCCTTAATGGAATGAACCGCCCGGAAGACTGCATTGAGCGTTTCGGGATCGGCATCTCCATCATCAATCGCCAGCAAGCCCGTTTCGAGTTCGCAAAGCTGCTCTTCACATTCCTGAAAGAACGTCTGCTTAATCGCCGCCATCTGGTCCATGAGCTGGTCCCTGCGCTGGGAGGGCTAGACGGTAACGCGCCGGATCGCTTCCACAAGCTTGGCTGGATCGAAAGGCTTTACAATCCATCCCGTTGCGCCCGCGCGGCGCGCGCGCTCTTTTTTGGCCGTGTCGCTTTCGGTTGTCAGAACGAGAATGGGGATCGCCCTGTACGATCCATCGCCTCGCACGTTTTCGATAAAACCAAAACCGTCCATCCTCGGCATATTGATGTCCGTGATAATGACATCGGGCATGGCATAGCGCAGGACCTCGAGGCCGTGCAGACCATCCTCGGCCTGAAGCACGCGATAGCCCGCCTTCGAGAGAGTGAGCATCAACATGTCGCGCATCGTGCGGGAATCGTCGATTGTGAGAACGGTCTTGCTCATTTGGGCCGCTCCGGTGCATCGAAGGCAGTGATGGGAAGCCCAAGCCGCGCGAGATTTTCTCCGAAATCCGGCGATGCGCTGGCAATTGTGAAAGGAATGCCGTCTGTCTTCCAGGTGATGGCCGCGGAAAGGAGCACCTGCAGGCCCTGGCCTCCGACATGGCGCACGCACGAAGCATGGATCTCAACCGGCAGGCCGCGCAGGCCAAGGAGGGTTGCGGTGAGCTGCGACACTGCCCTAAGATCGAGGATCTCGGGCAATTCCACGGCGTGCGCAGGGCCCGCCTCGGCTTGGCATTGGCCGCGCATCAGAACTCCTCCCAGCTCTCGTCCTGGGTCTCAGCGGCGGCTGCCGGCTGCGGGTTGCGCAGGGCTGCGCTGCGGGAGATCATTGCCGTTTGCCTTTGGGGTTGCTGACTTATTGGCGCGGGCCGGTCTGTCTTAGAAAGCACGCTTGCGCCATCGATCTCGCGATCGGGGCCCGCGTTGAACCGGCTGATGAGGCGGGTGAGCTCCTCGCTTTCTTGCCGCAGCAGATGCGCCGCAGCCGTCGTCTCTTCAACCATAGCGGCGTTCTGCTGCGTCATCTCGTTCATTTGGTTGAGAGCCGTATTGACTTGATGCAGCGCGGCCGCCTCCTCCTGCGCGCCGCGGGCAATCGTCGTCACGACCTTGTCGATCTCGGCGACCTTCTCGACGATACGGCCAAGCGCCTTCCCAGTAGCGCCCACGAGCTCCACCCCTTGCGAGACTTGCGAGGCCGATGCCGAAATCAGTTTTTTAATTTCCTTCGCTGCCTCGGCGGAACGCTGCGCAAGCGCCCGGACTTCTGATGCAACGACGGCAAATCCCTTTCCTGCATCTCCGGCGCGAGCAGCCTCAACTCCTGCATTCAATGCAAGTAGGTTTGTCTGGAACGCGATCTCGTCGATGACACCAATAATTTGGCCGATCTGACGCGAGGAGGTTTCGATCTCTCCCATCGCAGCGATGGCCTGACGGACCACCTCACCGCTCTCATCCGCGTCGCCTTTCGCACTCGAGACCACCTCTTGGGCGTGGATAGCGCCTTCCGCCGTGCTTTTCACGGTCGCGGTCACCTCATCGAGCGCGGCGGCGGTTTCCTCCAGCGCCGAGGCCTGCTGCTCCGTGCGGCGCGAGAGATTATCTGTGCCTGCCGCGATCTCGCCAATCCCCGCCAAAATCGCCCTGGTGTTCGCGCGAATGCCGCGAATGGCTCCTTGCAATTTGGAGGCTGCTGCGTTGAAATGAGTCTTGGTCTTCTCGCCATTGGTTGCGAATTGCTTATCAATACGATGAACGAGATCGCCTCCTGCGAGCTTGCCAAGGGCGATGGCGATTGCCTCATCTTCCTCTTGCCAAGCCTTCATAACTTCGGCTTCTTCGGCTTTCCTTTTCGCTTTCTTGATGATCTCCTGCCTGAAAACCTCTCCGGCCTTTGCAAGGGCGCCAATCTCGTCCTGTCTGGACAAGAACGGCACGCTAACGGCCGAGTCGCCGCCCGCGAGCTTTGCCATCGCGCCTGCCAGCAATTTCAGCGGAAGCGCAAAACTGCGCGCAATCCACCAGCCAGCAAACAGCGCAAGGCCAACCGATGCCGCGCCGCCGAGAACCGAAATCCAGCGGACGGTCCCGATCCCCTGCGCTTGCGCTTCGGCCGCATGAGCGGCCATTTGGTAAGCCACAAAAACCGCGGCGTTTGTAAGCGTCACGGCAGCGGCTAGCGAGGCGAAGCAAAAACCAAGCTTACGCATTGTATCGAGACCGGATATCGACATGGCTCCCCACGAAGGCAGAATGGTGCGAGCCGGCCCCCGGCCAGCCCTTGGCGGATTTGGATTACGCGGCCGAGGTTGCCCGGGCATGGAGCCGTCCCGCGGACCTTCTTCCCAAAGCAGGGGCAACTCTGCGGTGTTTGGCACTATCTTAGAGGTTAAGCCTGAATGAAATCTCAATTGAGCATGAAGAAAGCGCCGCAAGCACAAATCGGAACGCGTTTGACTTGCAGCGGTGGCCTATAAGTGAAATCAGACCTGCGCAGCATCAAAGCATCTTCCGTTACCGGGTTGTGGGCGCAGGCGCCACCGCGCCAGAGGCGCGCTTTGATGCCGTAGCGTTTTCCGGACGATTGAGGCCTGGGCATACATGATTCACATAGCAACCTTGATCTCAAACCCCGCAGCGCCCGTTTTGACGCAAGGCATTGTGCGGCAAGCAGCCAAAGCCTTCGGAGTATCGTCAGAGCTGCGCTGGCTTGCGCCGGCCATTGCCGCAGAGATCGCCTTCGAACTTCCGGTTGGCGGCGCGAAGAATGCCGCGGAGCGGCTGCGCACGGAACTCGAGGGCCGAACCATCGATATTGTTGTGCAGAGAGCGGAGGGGAGGCGGAAAAAGCTGCTGCTTGCCGATATGGACTCGACCATCATCGGTCAGGAATGCGTGGACGAGCTCGCAAGCGAGATTGGCAAGCGCGAGCACATTGCCGCCATCACCAAGCGCGCGATGGAGGGCGAGATCGCTTTCGCGCCTGCATTGCGCGAGCGGGTCGCCCTTCTCAAGGGCCTAAGCCGCCCCACAATCCTTGCGGTGATCGAGAAGCGAATCACGTTGACCCCAGGAGCCTTGACGCTCGTGCGGACCATGCGCGCGCATGGCGCTTACACGGCGCTCGTCTCGGGCGGTTTCTCGATCTTCACCTCGGCGATCGCAAAGCGCCTCGGCTTTGATGAATACCGTGCAAACGAGCTTCTCTTCGGCGAGGACCGGACGCTCACAGGGCTTGTTGCCGAGCCGGTCCTTGGGGAGGGCGCAAAACTTGCCGTGCTCGAAGAGCTGCGGGCAAGGCTTTCCCTCCAGCGCGATGAGACCCTCGCCATTGGCGATGGCGCGAATGATCTTCCCATGCTCAACGCGGCGGGCCTTGGCGTTGCTTTTCATGCGAAGCCCAAGGTGGCGGCGGCCGCGCAGGCACGAATCGATTATGGTGATCTCACCTCGCTTCTTTACGCCCAGGGCTATTCGCGCGATGATTTTGTCATGTAAGATCGTAGCGCACTAGGCAGCGCAAAGGAATGGATGCTAGACATTGCCCCGATGGGCGCTGCGTCATGCGCACGATCGATTTAAACTGCGATTGCGGCGAAGGTTTCGGCCCTTACCGAATGGGCGATGACGCCGCCATGCTCGGCATAGTTACAAGCATCAATGCCGCCTGCGGCTTTCATGCGGGCGACCCCGAGATCATGGCCAGAATTTTTAAGGCGGCGAAGGAGAAAGGGGTGGCGATTGGGGCTCACCCAGGCTTTCCGGACCTCTGGGGATTCGGACGGCGGAAACTCCCGCTGACCGCCGGTGAGGTCGAGCGGATCGTTGCCTATCAGACGGGCGCCGCGCTCGGCCTTGCGGCTTACGCCGGCGCAAGGCTGACCCATGTCAAGCCGCATGGGGCCCTGAGCAACATGGCGGCGGAGGATGAGGCAGCTGCGAGAGCCATTGCGCGCGCGGTGAAGGCTATCGATCCAAGCCTCGCCTTTTTGGCTCCGGCCCAAACGAAACTGGAGGCAGAAGCGCTCGCGCAGGGACTGAAAGTCGCGCGCGAGATTTATGCCGACCGTGCTTATGCGGAAGATGGCTTGCTTATGCCGCGCTCGCAGCCCGGCGCGGTGCTGCGAGATCCCGAGGAGGCCGCTGCGCGCGCAACGGAGATGGTGTTAGAGGGCGCCATTATCACCGCGTCGGGGCGGAGGATAGCCACGCAAATCGATTCGATTTGCGTCCATGGCGACACGCCTAATGCCGTGCTAATGGCACGAGCGGTGCGCGCACGGCTTGAACAAGCAGGGGTCACCATCGCGCCTTTTGCACAAGTTTAATAATGTTATGAATCGAGAACAGGGAGCATCCATCCATACACGAGAGGATAGATCGGACTTTCGAAAGGCGGGCAGCCTTTCAATTTCGTGATCTTCATTGGGCGAAGGAATACGATCAACTCTGCCTTAAGTTGCCGCAGGCGGCAGGAGATTGATTCTAGGATCAGTCAAGCCGGAATCGAGTTTTCCGAAGATGTGGCAAGCTGGGGGCGGTATAAACCATGTCTGCGGAAAGATGACATTGCCAAAAACAGGGAGCTTCTGAAGGAATTGATCCAGATGGCCTACTGCAATCGAGCAGATTGATGACTCGCGAATCGATTGGCTCCGGCATGACCAATCTGCCTAAGCCCCGTTATCTCCCCGCTGGCGAATCGGCTCTGACCGTCGAATTCGGCTCAACGATTGACCCTCAAATTCACGCGCGCGTCCTTGCGCTCGATGCTGCAATTCAGCAGTCCGGATTAGAGGGCATCACCGAGACCGTTCCGGCCTACCGCTCCTTAATGATCCATTTCGATCCGCACCGCGTGGCGACGGAAGCGCTAATCGAAGCACTGAAAGCGCTCGATCAGGCGCCAGTTACGCATCCAACCCCGAACACGCTTTGGCGCATCCCCGCCTGCTATGACCCGCCGCACGGGGAGGACCTCGCCGAAATCGCAGCGAGCCTCGATCTGCCGCAAGAGCGCATCATCGGCCTTCATCTCCATGCTCAATACAGAGTGTATATGTACGGCTTTGCGCCAGGCTGGACATTTCTGGGCGGGCTGCCGCAAGAGCTTGCCATTCCCCGCCGCCTAACCCCAAGGCCCCCCGCCCCATCCGGCTCCTTGCTCATCGCGGGAGGCCAGGCGCTGATTGCGGGCTGCGCCATGCCGACCGGCTGGTATGCGGTCGGCCGCACGCCGGTCAAAGTGTTCGACTTGCGGCGCGAGCCCATTTTCTTCGCCTCGGTTGGCGATGAAATCCATTTTGAGCGAATCGATCCGCGAACTTTCGCCGAAATAGATGCTGCCGCGGAGGCGGGAGAGCTTGCCATCTGGCACGAACGCTTGGGCGAGCCATAGTTCATGGACCGGCAGTTCTTGCGTGTCGTGCGCGCGGGTCCCGGCGTGACGATCCAAGACGGCGGCCGCTTCGGCTATCTGCGCTATGGCGTGACGCCTGCAGGCCCCATGGACTGGACGGCGTTCCGGACTGCCAATCTCGCCCTCGATAATGACGATCGCGCGGCAGCCATTGAGGTCTCGCTTGGTGGACTCGAAGTTCTTTGCGAGGGGGCGCCGCTCGCCGTGGCATTTGCAGGCGGCGCTTTTCTCTGGCGGCGCGGCGGCCTCCCGATGCCGTCAGCCGCGCGGATTCTTTTGCGTCCCGGCGAGCGGCTCTTGGCGCAGGCAGGCGAACGGGGCGCCTTTGCCTATCTCGCAGCTGCGGGCGGCTTCGACACGCCCATTGTCATGGGAAGCCGCGCCACGCATAGCCGCTCCGGCCTCGGCGGGATCGAGGGGCGGATGTTGCAGGCGGCCGACGTGCTGCCGGCTGCTGCGCCCGGCAAGCCGCACGGCCCAGAATTCGAATCGGCAATCGAGGCGCCGTGGCTTGCCCCTGCCCCGGAGCCTCTTCGCGTTCTGCTTGGGCCGCAGGACGATTATTTCACGCAAGAGGCTCTTGCGCGTTTTTTCACGGAAGATTTCACGCTGACACCAGCGGCCGACCGGACGGCTTACCGGTTCGCAGGGCCCGAGATTGCCCTTGCGCGAGGCCATGACATCGTGTCCGATGGCGTCGCACTCGGCGCGATCCAAGTCGCGGGCGACAAGCAGCCTCTCATATTGATGGCCGACCGGCAGCCGACCGGAGGTTATCCCAAGCTTGGCCATGTTGTCCGCGCCGACATCGGCAGGCTTGCGCAGCTGCGGCCCGGCGAGCGGTGCCGGTTTCGTCAAGTCAGCCTCGCTGAGGCGCGTGCGGCCCTCTTCGCGCGCGAAGAAGAAGTGGCGGGCGTGGCCGGACGCCTGCGCCCTCTCCGCCGAAATCCCTCCACGGAAATCCTGCTTGAGGCCAACCTCATCGGCGGCATCATCGACCCGCTCGTCGATCTTGGCGCAGGCGAGCCGTAAGGTTTCGCGAGCGCCGCTCAGATATATTGGCGCCCCTGCCCGCCCATCGCGTAATCCGCGCTGCACCGGGTTTCCGCGGACTCCGGTTTTTTCTAATTGGGGCGCTGTTGATGTTCCCCTGCAGCTCATTATAAAAAGAGCGGGCGGCCGGAATTGCTGCCCGGCCGGACCTTCCGCAGCTCGGACGATTTTCTGCGTGCGATCGTCCTTCAAAGCGCAGAGGCTCTCCTTGAGCATCAGGGTCAAGAATCCGCCAGCCGGCGGTGTCGCGGCTCCAGCCTTCTGGACGTTTCACAGATGATGAGGGAGCCGTACGGCCGGTTTCATCCGGGACCTGCCGTTGCAGGTCTCTCAATTCTAGGCAGAAGTGAGCCACGAGAGGGGAGGTAATGATCGAGAGCAAGAGCAAGGCCGCCGGAAGCGGGGGTTTGTCGAAAACCCGGGCGGCGATGCTCGCCCCGTTGTTGGGCGCGATACTCTTTTCGGCCAGCCTTGGGGCGCAACCCGCTCCCTTGCCGGCAGGCGCAGCTCAGCCAGCGGGTCCTGCGGGCGAGCCCGCTCCGCTGGAGTCACCGGCAGCAATTCACATTGAAGGCGCGGCGCCTCCGGCTCCTCTGGGGTCCGGGCGCGCAGAGCCGCAGTCGATGCCTGCGCCAAGCGCTTCCAAACTGCTCCCGGTGCTCCTGCCGCGCGATCTTTCGCCTTGGGGCATGTTTCTCAGCGCCGTCCCGGCGGTCAAGGCGGTGATGGTCGGACTTACGTTTGCCTCGTTCGTGACCTGGACGGTCTGGCTTGCCAAAACTGTTGAGCTGTGGAGAGCCAAGCGCCTCGCGCGGTGCGGCACCGAGCAACTGGCGAGCGCGCAAAGCTTGCGCGAGGCGCAAAAGAGCCTGGCAAAGAGGGCCTCACCCATTTCCCATTTTGCCGCCGCCGCCGAGGAGGAATTGCGCCGCTCGGACAGGCTTGCCCAGGAAGGAGTGAAGGAGCGGGCCGCCGCCCTCATCGCACGCCTCGAGGCACAAGCGGGGCGGTCTGCCGCGCGCGGGACGGGGGTCCTTGCGACGATTGGCGCCACCGCCCCTTTTGTCGGCCTATTCGGCACCGTCTGGGGCATTATGGATAGCTTCATCGGCATTTCGAAGACGAATACGACCAATCTCGCCGTCGTGGCGCCAGGCATCGCCGAGGCCCTTCTTGCCACCGCGCTCGGTCTCGTCGCCGCGATTCCCGCCGTCGTCATGTACAATGCCTTTGCACGGTCGATTGCCGCCTACCGGGCGCAGCTCGGCGATGCAGCGGCCGAGGTGCTGCGCCATCTCTCACGCGATCTCGATCGCGAGGCCGTCTCGGTTAGCGAGAAGAAACCCGCGGCCGCCCTGCGCGCGCTGGCGGAGTAACGCATGGCTCTGAGACTTTCGCCGCAAGAGGAGGCGCTCGAAGAGGTACACGAGATCAATGTGACGCCCTTCATCGACGTCATGCTCGTTCTCCTCATCATCTTCATGGTCGCAGCGCCGCTTTCGACCGTCGATGTCAATGTGGACCTTCCAGCTTCGACCGCCGAGCCCGCGCCGCGCCCTGACAAGCCGCTGTTCCTCACATTGAAGCCCGATCTTACCCTTTCGCTTGGCGAAACTCCCGTCGAGCGGGGCCGCCTTCCGGCTGCGCTCGAGGCAGCGACCGGGGGCGATAAGGAGCAGCGCATCTTCGTGCGCGCCGGCCGAACCGTCCCTTACGGGGAGGTCATGGAGGTGATGAATCTCTTGCGCGCCGCGGCCTATTTGAAAATCGGCTTGGTCGGTCTTGAGGTCCCCGCGCCCGCCGTTGACGCACCTGCGGAGCAGTAAAGGTGAGCCAGGGCGCGCAACCGGCTTTGCTGGCGAGGGAGGAACAGGCCCTCCGCCGCTGGGGGATCGCTGCGTCCGCGGTCGCCGCAGCCCACGCCGCGTTCCTCTTCTGGCTTATGCATAGGCAGGACTTGAGCCGGGCCGGGGCGCCTCCGGCGGCCGTCCTGATCGACCTTCCACCAATGGACGTTTCCTCTCCGGCCCAGCCTTCGCCCGCCTTGCCCGAAGGGCCTCAGAGGAATGAGGCGGAGCCCGAGAAATCCGAACAGCCCGAGACCCGAGCCGCCCCGCAGCTGCCGCAAGCGCAAAAACCTGCCGCTATCCTGACGAGTCCGGCAAAGCCCAATCCCAAACCTAATAAGACCCGCAAAGAAGTCTCCAAGCCCGCCGTGAAGCGGGCGTTGGAGCCGCCCGCGCCGAGCACTACTGCGCCGAGGGCCTCGCAGGCCGCCCGCGGTCAAACCCAGGCGGCCCCTTTGCGAGGCGAGACCGGATCGGCAGCCGCCGCGGCATCCTGGCGGGCGCAGATCTTTGCGCATCTCCTCGCGCATAAGCCGGGAGGGGGCGCAGGGGCGGGCGCTGTTTCGATAGCTTTCACCCTGACGCGCAGCGGCCGCCTCGTTGCCGCGCGCTTGGCGGCAAGCTCCGGCAATTCCGCATTGGACAGCCAAGCGATGGAGATGGTGCGGCGCGCCAATCCCTTCCCCGCGGCGCCCTCCGGGGTCAGCGGAAATTCGTTTCAGTTCGCGGTCCCAGTTCGCTTCCGGTAACCGGCGCCCGGGCCTCAAAACCCGGTAAAAACATCGCCGCAGCAGCCACGAGAAAAGGAATCCGATCGGCTTGTTTAAGGAAATGGTGACCGTGCGAAAGGCCGTGATCTGGGCGGACGGCCCCGCCAGAGCGCTTGCTGGCTCAAGCTAAGATGACGCTCACTCCGCAGCGCGCTTGAACTCGGGGAAGGTGCAGCGCGCTTCGCTCTGGCGCTTGAACTCGAGCACCTGCGCGGGCTCGGTGAATGCAAGACCGAGCGCGTGCCAGACATCCACCATCGCTTCGACGAGATCGGCGATGTGCTGATCCGTGTGCAACGGGCTTGGCGTAATGCGCAGCCTTTCCTCGCCGCGCGCAACCGTCGGATAATTGATCGGCTGGATGTAAATCCCATGCCTCTCGAGCAAGAGATCGCTTGCCTTTTTGCAGAGCTCGGGATCGCCCACAAGCACGGGCACGATATGGGAGGGATTGGGAATCACCGGCAGCCCCGCCGCGCTCAACGCATGCTTGGTGAGCGCCGCCTGGCGCTGATGCGCCGCGCGAAGCTCCTCGCCATCCCTTTGCTTGAGATACCGGATGGCCGTTCCGGCCGCGGCCGCGACCGCGGGCGGCAGGGCGGTGGTGAAGATGAAGGCTGGCGCATGCGAGCGAACGGCATCGATGATGGCGCTCTTAGCGGCGATATAGCCGCCGAGCGTTCCAAATCCCTTCGCTAGCGTTCCTTCGATGACGTCGATCTCATCCATGACGCCATCGCGTTCACCGATGCCTCCGCCATGCGGGCCGTAAAGGCCGACCGCATGGACCTCGTCCATGTAGGTCATCGCGTTGTAGCGGCGGGCGAGAGCGGCAATTTCCGCAACAGGAGCAATCGTCCCGTGCATCGAATAAAGGCTCTCGAAAACAATGAGCTTTGGCCGCTCGCGCCCGGCCTCGGCAAGCAGCTCTTCGAGGTGACTAAGATCATTGTGACGGAAGATCTTCCGCTCGGCCTTGGAGCGCCGGATTCCTTCAATCATCGAGTTGTGATTGAACTCGTCGGAGAGGATGAGGCACTTTGGCAAGAGATCAGCAATCGTCGAGATCGCGGCGAAATTCGAGATCCAGCCCGAGGTGAAGACGAGCGCTGCCTCCTTGTGATGAAGGCTCGCAAGCTCCGCTTCGAGCTCGACGAGGGGGTGGTTCGTGCCTGAAATGTTGCGCGTGCCGCCGGCGCCCGCACCATGCTTTTGCGCCGCCGCGGCCATGGCGGCGATCACATTGGGGTGCTGGCCCATGCCAAGATAGTCGTTCGAGCACCAGATCACGACTTCGCCTGCCCTTTGGGGACCGTGGCAGAGGGCGTTCGGGAAGGTCCTCGCGTTTCTCTCGATATCGGCGAAAATCCGGTAACGGCGCTCCAATCTCAACTTGGAGATCGCATCGTCAAAGAAGCGCAAATAGGACATATCGGCGTTCTCTCCCAGGTCCGGCCGCAGCCGGGGACAGGCAAGCGTCCAGAGGCTTTGCTTGGTTCTACAGCTTTCCTGAGTATAACACCAGACCGTTAGGCGCTGATCCAGCAGAAAGGGGCCAAGAGCGGCTCCGGCACGGGCCTGACAGTCCACGCAATGCTAGAGCGCCCGCCTTGTCAAGGCCTTAGCATGCTAACCTTTGGGCCGCCAATTTCTTCTCGTCACCGGGGGTGGGATGCGAATTCTTGTCACAGGCAGCGCGGGCTTTATCGGTTTCCACATGGCCCGCCGCCTCCTCGCCGAAGGTCATGAGGTCACGGGCCTCGACGGCTTCACGCCTTATTACGATCTGAGCCTGAAGCGGCGCCGCAATGCGATCTTACGAGCGATTCCGGGCTTTTGCTGTCATGAGGTCATGCTGGAAGACTATGCCGCCTTGCCGGCCATCTACGGGGACGGATTCGATGCGGTCTTCCATTTCGCAGCCCAGGCGGGCGTCCGCTACAGCCTCGAGAATCCGCGCGCCTATATCAATTCAAATCTCGTTGGCACCTTCAATCTTCTAGAACTCATGCGCAAGAGGCCGCCAGCGCACGCCCTGTTGGCTTCGACGTCCTCTGTTTACGGCGCAAACGCCAAAACCCCATTTTGCGAGACCGACCGTGCGGATCATCCGCTGACTCTCTATGGCGCCTCGAAGAAGGCAACCGAAGAGATGGCCCATGCCTACAGCCATCTTTTCAAGATCCCGGCGACAATGATGCGGTTTTTCACCGTCTACGGGCCATGGGGGCGCCCCGATATGGCGCCTTTCAAATTCGCGTCCGCTCTCCTCGAGAGGCGACCAATCGATGTTTACAACTACGGTCAGATGAGCCGGGATTTTACATATATCGGCGATTTGATCGAAGCCATGCTGCGGCTGCTCGACTGTCCGCCGCCGCAGCCCGGGCCAGAAGCGCGCGCCTTGGCCGGAGATAGCCTGTCCCCCGTTGCGCCTTGGCGCGTTGTCAATATCGGCAACGAGGCTCCGGTGGGCCTGATGGATTTCATCGCCGCGTTCGAGGCCGCGGCCGGGGTGCCGGCCAAATTCAATTTCACGGAAATGCAGCCGGGCGATGTGCCGGCAACCTTTGCCGACACCTCGCTGCTCTTTGCGCTGACAGGCTTCCGGCCAAAAACGCCCGTCGGCGAAGGCGTGAAGACCTTTTTTGCGTGGTACCGCGATTACTGCCGCATACGCTGATGGGTCCAAGACTCTGCACAGGGGCCTCCTCGGCCCCTCTTCGCCGCCGGCTGATTGAGCCGTCCCCCTAGTGCTGGGAAAAGACTCCTTAGCGCCGATCTCCGGATTGGCTGCAAATTCACTTCTGCTCTGAAGAGGCCTCTGATGCGAGCTGCATTTTTACGATCCGGTCGGGATCCGTGACCGCGCCGTTCCTGCTCTTGTCACCCTTCTTGATCTTATCCACCTCATCCATGCCGGCGACGACTTCTCCCACAACCGTATAGCGGTTGTTGAGGAAGGAGGCGTCGGCAAAACAGATGAAGAACTGCGAATTGGCCGAGTTGGGATCGGCGGAGCGCGCCATGCCGACCGTCCCGCGCCGGAACGGCTCGGATGAAAATTCGGCCGGAATATCCGGAAGATCCGATCTCCCCGCACCCGTCCCTGTGGGATCCCCGGTCTGCGCCATAAAGCCTTCGATCACGCGGTGGAACGGAACTCCGTTGTAAAAACCGCGCTTGGTCAATGCCTTGATTTGAGCCACGTGCTTTGGTGCAAGGTCTGGGCGAAGCAAAATCGTGATCCGGCCGTCTTTCGTGTCGAGATAGACGGTGTTTTCGATATCCTGCCCAGAGCGAGCCAAAGCGGATTCTGCCGCTTGGGCATAAGCGGCTGTAAGAGTCAAACACGCCAAAGCGGCGGCGGCCATGAAATGGCGGAACATATCATTCTCCTTGAGGTGAGCGCCTGCCTGCCTCGTCCTGTATCCTCGCGAGAGCTCGTGCCACCGGGGCGGGAACGAAGGGCGAGGGGTCACCGCGAAGCGCTGCGATCTGGCGCACCAATGTCGCGCTAATGTGACGCACGGAAGGCGAGGCGGCCAAAAACACCGTCTCGATCCCGGGCGCCATGGCCGCGTTCATTGCCGCCATGCGCATTTCGGCATCGAGGTCCGTCCCGTCGCGTAGCCCGCGCAGGAGGAGACTGGCGCCCGCAGCCCTGGCCGCCTCGACCGCAAGGCCCGAAAAAGTCGTTACCGTTGTCTTGATGACCCCTGCCCCCGAAAGCCCGGCACAGACCGCTTCAACGAGCGCAGTGCGCTCCTCGACGCTGAACATCGCCTCCCTTGCCGGATCAATACCGACGGCGACGATCAGCTCGCCGCAGACGCAGGCCGCCCGCTTGATGATGTCGGCGTGGCCGTTCGTGAGCGGATCGAAGGAGCCGGCATAAAGTGCAATGCGGCCCATTAGGTCCTCTCCTGGCGCCCGCGCGTCTAGCTGACGCCAAGCTTCTTCTGCAGGCTCGTCGATGACGTCGTGTATTGGAAGGTCAGACGCTTGCCCGGGTACACATAGCGGTAGATTTTTTGCGCCGCGAGAGCGCCCTCGTGAAAGCCGCACAAGATGAGCTTGAGCTTGCCGGGGTACTGATTGATGTCGCCAATGGCGAAAATACCCGGTACGTTCGTCTCGAATGCCTCGGTCTCGACCGGAACAAGATTCTCGTGCAAGTTCAGGCCCCATTCGGCGACCGGGCCAAGCTTCATCGTGAGGCCGAAGAAGGGGATGAGGGATTGGCATGTAATTTCATGCGATCCGCCCTTCGGATCTTTTAAGGTTACGGAGGTGAGCATGCCTCCTTCGCCGCTCAGAGCAGTGATCTGGCCAAGGCGCAAATCCATCCGGCCTGCGGCGGCGAGCTCGTGCATCGCTTTGACCGAATGCGGCGCGGCGCGAAATTCGTCGCGCCGGTGAACAAGAGTGAGGCGCTTGGCGACGGGCTGCAGATTGAGCGTCCAGTCGAGGGCCGAATCGCCTCCTCCCACGATCACCACATGTTTGCCGCGGAAGTCTTCGATTTTGCGCACAGCGTAGAAGACGGATGTGCCTTCATAGGCTTCGATGCCTGGGACGGGAGGCTTCTTGGGCTGAAACGAGCCGCCTCCGGCCGCGACAATGACCGATTTGCACTCAAAGCTTTTCCCGCCGCTCGTCCCGGCCCGGAATGCGGGCGCCTCCTTGCTGCCCAGGACTTCGAGACTCTCGACCATCTCGCCAAAATGAAAGCCTGGGTGGAAAGGCACGATTTGCTTCATGAGGGCATCGACCAGCTCTTGACCCGAGACTTTGGCAAAGCCTGGAATGTCGTAGATCGGCTTCTCGGGATAGAGCTCCGCGCACTGGCCGCCGGGCTTCGGGAGGATATCGACGAGATGCGCCTTGATGTCGAGCAGCCCCAGCTCGAACACCGCAAAAAGCCCCGCAGGGCCCGCCCCGATGATCACGACGTCGGTCTTGATCGTTTCAGTCATCCTGCTCGGATCCTCTTCAAACTTAAGAGCATTTATTGAGTTGCGCAGGGGCAGCATGGGGCGGCGCGCGGCGCAACGCGCCCGGCCAACACCAAGCCGCCCTGCGCCAAGCTTCTTGACCTCCGCCGGTAAAGCAGCTTCAGCCCTGCTGCTCGGGGGTTTTGACGACAAGCCCCTCGAGTTCCGCTGTTATTTTGATCTGGCAAGAGAGCCTGGAATTCGGCTGCACTTTGTAGGCAAAATCGAGCATGTCCTCTTCCTGCTCGGAGGCCTTGCCGACGAGGCCCTGCCATTTCTCATCGACATAGACATGGCACGTGGCACAGGCACAGCCGCCGCCGCATTCGGCCGTGATTTCGGGAATTGCGTTGCGGATGGCGGCTTCCATAACTGTCGAGCCTTCCTCGGCGTCGACCGTCCGCGCTTCGCCAAACGAGTCGATAAAAGTGATTTTGACCATTGATCCTGCTATCGCTCCAGCCCTCTGGGCCCAGCGGCGCCTTCGAGGCGAGAGCGCCAGTCTATATTTCCCATAGTTTCACTAATCAAGCGCCGCGGCGCACAAGCCGGAGCCCGGATTACAAAAGAAGCATGGCACACAGCCTTGGTTTTCCCGCCGCGAAAGTAAAGAGCACCCAGCGGACCTATGCTTGCGTTGCAGTGCACAAAGAGTAGGATAGAGGCGGCGTTCCGTTTCATCTCAGGAGAAGGCCGCCATGAGCACTGAGCCCATCCACGAGCCGTCAGTCGCCCTCGTTCTGCAAGGCGGGGGCGCCCTCGGCGCCTACCACATCGGCGCCTATCAGGCCCTCGCCGAGGCGGGGCTTCACCCCGATTGGGTTTGCGGCATTTCCATCGGGGCCATCAATTCCGCCGTGATCGCAGGCAATAAACCCGAAGACCGGGTCGCGCGGCTCGATGCCCTTTGGGAGGCGATCTCTTGGCCGGATTTCCGGCTTTCTGCCGACTTCACGGCATTGGCCATCTTGCATAACATGGCGAGCAATGCGGAGGCCTTGCTCCTCGGCCAGCCGAATTTCTTCATGCCCCGCCCGGTGAATCCCTTCTTTATTTCGAATGCGCCCTCAGAGGAGGTGAGCTTTTACGACACCACGCCGATGCTCTTCTCCCTGAAGCGCTTCGCGGATTTCGGCCTGATCAACAAAAAGATCACCCGCTTGAGCCTTGGGGCTACGAATATCGAAACCGGGCAACTCGAATTCTTCGACAACACAAAAACCGGGATCGGCCCCGAGCACGTGCTTGCGAGCGGCTCGCTGCCCCCCGGATTCCCGGCGGTACGGGTTGGCTCCAATCTATATTGGGACGGCGGCTGCGTATCGAACACGCCGCTCGATGCGATCTTGGCCGATTTGCATCATCCCCATCTCATCGTTTTTGTCATCGATCTGTGGGATGCTAGCGGCAAGCCTCCCAGGAACATGAATGACGTATTCTGGCGCATGAAGCAGATCCAGTACGCAAGCCGAACGGCTAATCAGATTGAGGCCACTGCGGCAAAGGTTAACCTTCGCCGCACACAAAGAGCGCTGCAGTCCGCACGGCGCATTTTGGCGGAGCCTGACACGGGCGCCCCGGCCGAGGAGGTGGGCCCGGAGGTGCAGCGGCTCGATCTCATCCACATCATCTACCACCCTGGCCCGGACCAAATCCCCAACAGCGATGCCGAGTTTTCGCGCACCTCGATCGCCGCCCGCCGGGCCGCCGGCTACAAGGAGCTGAAGGAGGCGATCGCGGCTGCGCCTTGGCTTTCGCGCGGCCTGCTTCCGGCGGAGACGGGCGCCGTCGTCCACCGCGTCGAATTTGGCCGGGTGACGACCCTGAGCGAGCCTCGATTGGCCGACCCGGCCGGTTGGGTGCAAAAACCCTCTATTGCCTAGCCTACTTTTTAGGCATTTGCCTTAACAAAGGGCAATCTCCTAGAAACCGCTAAGCCGTTTCTATAGATATGACTGCCAACCTGCTTGGACCTTCCCGAAAACGGGCTTGACCGCCAAGCGGCGCAAGCTCAAGGATGGTGGCCGAAGATGAGCATGAACCACCCCTACCGGGGGCCAGAGGAATTGCCCTCCGCCGTTCCAGTGTTTCCCCTTGCCGGGGCGCTTCTCCTGCCCCGGGGCGAGCTGCCGCTCAACATCTTCGAGCCACGCTATCTGAGGATGATCGACGATGCCCTCAAGGGAGAGCGAATCATTGGCATGATCCAGCCGGACACCGATGCCGGTTCCAGCGCAGGCAGCCCGGGGCTCTGTCCGGTGGGATGTGCGGGGAAAATTACGGAATTCAGCGAAACGGGCGACGGACGCTATTTGATCACCCTCACGGGAATCGCCAGATTCAAGATGATCGAGGAAATTCCGGGGGCGCCTTACCGGCAATGCCGGGTGGATTTTTCACCCTTCCTCGTTGATTTCAGCCCGCGGGCGGGCGAAGATCAGGTCGATCGTGACGGCATTTTGCGCACCTTGCGCGACTTCGCCGAGACCAACAATCTCGAGATCGACTGGAAAAGCATTCAGAGCGCCCCGAACGAGGCCCTTGTCAATGCCTTATCGATGATGAGCCCCTGCAGCCCAAAGGAGAAACAGGCGCTGCTCGAGGCAGGCGACCTTAAGCGGCGGGCGGATGTGCTCGTGGCCATTACCGAAATCGATCTCGCCCGCACGAAAAGGACTCCGCGGGGCTTGCACTGACCTCTGAGAAAAGATCCTGTTAGCGAGGAGGAAAGCTGAGAATGACGGATAGCGCAAAACCAGCAGGCGGGAGAGAGGCCCCGCAGCCATCCCGGATCGACCCCCGGCTGCTCGAAATCCTCGTTTGCCCGCAAACGAGGACGACGCTCGAATACGACCCGCAGAGGCAGGAGCTCATTTCCCGGGCGGCCAGGCTCGCCTATCCAATCCGCGACGGAATCCCGATCATGCTGCCTGAGGAGGCGCGCAGGCTCGACGAGTAAGGCTAACGCTCAGGCCCCCCTCTCACCAGAGGCCCCGGCATGCCATCGAAGGGGCTTGCCGGTCTTGGGCTACAATTGCTGGCGTTCGCGGCCATTCTTTTGGCCAAGCGCTTGCCTGGCCAGCCGCTTGGGTTTTCCTTCTCCTCTATTCCGGTCCTCAATCGCTAATCACACTGAGGCTCGCCCGCCCCAACCCGGCTCTGCTCGAACAACGGCTGCAGCCGCCAGTCCAAAGAGGGCAACCTCTCTGGACCAAGGTCAGCGATACTATGTTCGTGTTTGTCTTTGGCTTCTGGCTGCTCCTGATGGCTCTTGATGCCGGCCGGTTCCATTGGACGAGTGTGCCGCCCAGCCTCCAAGGGGCAGGCGCCTCTGCCATGCTCGCTGCCATGTGGACCATCCTTCTGCCATTTGGGGCCAATCCCTTCCTCACCAAGACGGTCAAGGCTTGCCTGGATAGCGGCCAGAGACTTGCCGCAAGCGGTCCCTGCCGCTTCGTCCGGCATCCCCTCTATTCCGCGCTGGTGATACTGCGGATCTCGATTCCGCTCGTGCTCGGCTCTCTGCTCGGCCTCATCGCGGCGATTGCCATCGTCGCCTCGCTCCTCCTGCGAAGGGTGATCGAGGATCGCGATCTGCACGAGAATGTTCCCGGATATGCGGATTACTCCCGGCGGATCCACTACCGGCACATCCCTTCCCTGTGGTAGTGGCGATGGGGCTGCGTCCTCGCTTGGGATTAAATCCGCGGCCGGCAAGCCAAAAGCCGCGGAGTCCGGGAGTAGAGCCAAACTAATCGAGGCAAAATGTCCGGCGCCGTCTTGCAGCTGCTTGAAATCCTCGATCTCGAGCGCATCGAGGAGAATATCTTTCGCGGCCGCAGCCCCCAGACGGGCTGGCAGCGGGTCTTCGGCGGGCTCGTGGTCGCGCAAGCGCTTGTGGCCTCGGCCCGCACCGTCGACGGGCGTGCGCCTCATTCTCTACATGGATATTTCCTTCTCGCAGGCGATCCCTCCGTCCCGATCGTCTATGAGGTCGACCGGATCCGCGACGGCAAGAGCTTTACGACCAGACGGTGCAACGCCATCCAGCATGGGCGTGCGATCTTCTCGCTTTCGGCGTCGTTTCAGATTGAAGAAGAGGGATTTGAACACTCTGTCCCAATGCCCAAAGTGCCGCCGGCCGAAAGCCTGCCGAGCGAAGCGGAAATGATCGAGCGCTTCGGCCCGGTCATGCCGGAGGCAATCCGGCGCTGGTTCGCCTGGGAGCGGCCGATCGAGCTGCGCCCCGTTAACCTTGCCCGCTATGCGGGGAAGGCGAAAGGCACATTTGATCAAAACATCTGGCTCAAGGCCGCCGGGCGGCTGCCGGATGATCCCGCAATCCACCGCGCCGTCCTCGCATATCTTTCCGACATGACATTGCTCGATGCGGCGCTCGGCGTGCATGGGCACTCCGTCTTCGACAGCGGACTTCAAGTCGCAAGCCTCGACCACGCGCTCTGGTTTCACCGTCCGTTCCGTGCCGACGAATGGCTGCTCTATGCCCAGGACAGCCCGAACTCCTCGGGCGCGCGAGGCTTTGCCCGCGGCCTCCTCTTTTCCCACAGCGGGCAGCTGGTCGCCTCCGTCGTTCAGGAGGGCCTGATCCGCGAAAGAGCGCCGCGCCCCTCACCGGAACTGACCGCTAAAAGCCAACGCCGATAACCCCTCTGCCGCTGCCCGGTTGAAGCAAGGCTGGGCTGCCGCCCTAACCCGGAGAGCGCCAAGAGCACCGGCGTCCCATTGCGGCCGGGCCGCAGCATATGCGGCGCAAATTGGCCCACCGCTTGCTTTGCCCCGGCCAAGCACGGTCCTCCCACACTGCGCGGCTCCGGCCCCGGAGCCGGGCCGCGCTTAGGTTCCGCCCGTTCGAGGCAGGCAAGCAGGAAAGGCAACATGAAAATCATAACTGCCATCATCAAGCCGTTTAAGCTCGACGATGTCCGCGACGCTTTAACGGCCATTGGCGCCCACGGGATGACCGTGACCGAAGTCAAGGGTTACGGCCGTCAGAAGGGCCATACCGAGATCTACCGCGGCGCCGAATATGCGGTGAGCTTTCTCCCCAAGCTGAAAGTTGAAGCAGCCGTGCCCGGCGATCTCGTGCCGAAGGCGGTCGATGCCATAACCTCCGCGGCCAGGACCGGCGAAATTGGAGATGGAAAAATTTTCGTTCTGGGCCTCGAGCAAGCGGTCCGGATCCGCACCGGTGAACGCGACGAGCAAGCTATCTGATCCTCGCTTTTCCAGATCATTCTCTCAGGAGTAAGACATGAATCGCTGTTTGCTTCCGAGGATCGCTCCCCGCGCGATCGCCCTCGGTCTCTTACTGGCCGCAGGCTCGGCTTCGCTAGCACATGCCGATGCCCCGGTGCCCAATAAAGGTGATACGGCCTGGATGCTCATCTCAGCCGCAATCGTCCTCATGATGTCGATTCCAGGCCTCGCCCTCTTCTACGGCGGCATGGTGCGGACCAAGAACATGGCCTCGATCCTGGCGCAGGTCTTCGCCATCGTCGCCCTCGTTGCCGTGGTCTGGGCCCTTTACGGCTACTCGCTCGCCTTCACCGAAGGCAGCCACACGCCACTCCCACTCAGCCAGAGCGATAAACCTTGGCTCGGATTCCTGCAGGGCCTCGAATGGAACAATATCGTCGGCGGCTTCGACCGCGTTTTCCTGAAAGGAATGACGCCAGATTCAACCGCTCCAACTTTCTCGAATGGCGTCGTCATTCCCGAGCTCGCCTATATGGCGTTTCAAATGACCTTCGCCATCATCACACCAGCCTTGATCGTCGGCTCCTTCGCCGAGCGCATGAAATTCTCCGCGGTCTTCCTCTTCATTCTGCTCTGGGTAACCTTCGTCTATTTCCCAATCGCTCACAACGTCTGGTATTGGGCGGGCCCCGACGCCATTGCCGAAGCCGCCAAGGCCGTTGCCGATGCGCCCGATGAGGCGGCTAAGGAAGCTGCGCAGAAAGCTCTTGATGCCGTCCTCGCCAACGCCGGCACGTTCCAAAAGATGGGCGCACTCGATTTCGCGGGCGGCACGGTCGTCCATATCGACGCGGGCATCGCCGGTCTCGTCGGCGCTCTCTTCTTAGGCAAGAGAATCGGCTATCCGCGCGAGATCGATCCGCCGCACTCGGTCACCATGTCGATGATCGGCGCCTCGCTCCTGTGGGTCGGCTGGTTTGGCTTTAACGCTGGTTCGAACCTTGAGGCGACCGGCACAACCGCGCTGGCGTTTGTGAACACCTTCGTCGCAACCGCAGGAGCGACGCTTGGCTGGATGTTCACCGAGTGGGCGATGCGAGGCAAACCCTCCCTGCTCGGCATGATCTCGGGCGCGGTCGCAGGCCTTGTCGCGGTGACGCCGGCCTCGGGCTTTGCCGGGCCAATGGGCTCGATCGTGCTTGGGCTTATTGCCGGATCCGTCTGCTACTTCTTCGTCTCGGTTGTTAAACCCAAGGTCGGCTATGACGACAGCCTCGATGTCTTCGGCGTTCACTGCATCGGCGGCATTATTGGCGCGATCGGCACTGGGATCCTCGTTGCACCCTACCTCGGCGGTGTTGGTCTTGTCGATTACGCGTCGAAGCCGGGCACAGCCTCGCCTGCGGAATACGATATGGCGGCGCAGGTGCTGATCCAGGCGAAAACCGTTCTCTTCACTCTGCTCTGGTCGGGCATAGGGTCGGCGATCCTTTATTGGATCGTTGACATGACGATTGGCCTCAGGGCTTCGAAGCAGGCCGAGATCGAAGGCCTCGATGTTAGCGACCACGGTGAACGGGCTTATAATCCCTAAAGCCATCGAGCGCGAAAACCGCGCGGCCGAGGCATTAAATCGGATCAACCACGGGCCAAACGGCCCGTGGTTGGCATTTTTGCTAAGCCGTACTCCGGGCCAACGAGACCCCGGCGCGGGCAGCAGCTTCGGAGGCGCCCCAGCCAAGATCCGGTTCAGACGAGCCCAGCCGTAAGAGCTGGCGTGGCGAATTCTCTCCCGCCATTGCTTTCGCCCGCGCGGCGGCTATATTCCCGCGCCACGCTTCGCTTAGCCGCGGGAAACGCAAGGCTGAAGATCAAGAGCAGGAGAAGGATTTGCTTACGTCTGCTTACGCCCAGGCTCCCCAGCCGCCTGCCGTCCCGCAGCCTCCGACCATTGGCGACATGCTCACGTCGCTGGTCCCCTTCGCGCTGATTTTCGTCATCGCCTATTTTCTGGTGATTCGGCCTCAGCGCAATAAGGCAAAGCAGCACGAAAATCTCCTGAAGAACCTTCGCCGCGGCGACAGCGTGCTCACCAGCGGAGGCCTTATTGGCAAAATCACCCGTGTGGTCGACGACAAGGAGGTCGAGCTCGAAATTGCCCCAACTGTCCGGGTGCGGATCGCCCGGGCGAACGTTACGGATGTGCGGGCCAAGGGCGAACCAGTCAAGGACACAGTAAAAGACAAGGGTTAGAGCTAGCGCGGTCAAGGCTGCGCGCTCCTGAACGGCGGTTCCACAGCCGCTTAAGGCAGGTTTTTCAAGAGCATGCTTCGTTTTCCGGCCTGGAAGATCATATCCATTCTGGCGATGACGGTTTGCGCGGTGCTCCTCATCGTGCCGAGTCTTCTGAGCCCGGCGCATCGCGAGGAGCTGATCGCCCGCGTGCCCAAATGGCTTCCCGCCCGCGCCATTGTGCTCGGCCTTGATTTGCAAGGCGGCTCTCACGTGCTGCTTGAGGTTGACAGCAACTCGGTAGTGAAGACCCTCGTCGATAACCTTCGGGACAGTGTGCGCCGCACCCTTCGCGAAGAGAAGGTCGCCATCACCGGCGGTATCGGCGCGCTCCCGCGCGGCGTCCAGCTGCGCATCCCAGATCCCGCCGAACGGGCGAAGGTGATGCCCAAGCTCAGGCAGCTTGCGGCCTCCGAAGGCATGGGGCTGACGGAATCAGCGCGCGCTCCAACCTTCGATGTCACCGAGAGCGAAAACGGCCTCATTCAGTTCACGGTCACGGAAGCCGGCATCGACCGCAAAATGCGCCGCGCCGTCGATCAATCGATTGAGGTGCTGCGCCGGCGCGTCGATGCCCTCGGCACCACCGAGCCCAATATCCAGCGGCAGGGCGCCGACCGTGTGCTCGTTGAGGTTCCGGGCCTGCAGGACACGAGCAAGCTTAAGGAGATCTTGGGCACCACGGCAAAGCTTGAATTCCGCCTTGTCGCGGAGCCGGGCGCCGACCCCTCAGAGGTCGAGACCTTGCCGTGGGCCGACCAGCCGGGAACCTTGCCGGTCGAGAAGCGCGTGATGGTGCAAGGCGAGGATCTGACGGATGCGCAGCCCGGATTTGACTCACGCACGCAAGAGCCCGTCGTCAATTTCCGCTTCAATATTCGCGGCGGCCAGCGCTTTGGCGAGGTCACATCCGAAAATGTCGGCAAGCTCTTTGCCATCATTCTCGACGGCAAGGTCATCTCGGCGCCGCGCATCATCAGCCCGATTACTGGCGGGTCGGGCGAGATTACCGGGCATTTCACTGTCGAGGAAGCGAACAAGCTTGCCATTCTCCTGCGCGCGGGCGCTTTGCCGGCGAAGCTCACCATTGTAGAGGAGCGCACGGTCGGGCCAGGCCTTGGCCAAGACTCAATCGATGCGGGCGAACGCGCCGCCTATGTCGGCGCGGTCCTCGTCGCTTCCTATATGCTCGTGACCTACGGGATTTTTGGTGTCTTCGCCAATATCGCGCTTGCCGTGCACATCACGCTCATTTTTGCCGGGCTTGTGCTCCTTGGGGCAACGCTCACCCTGCCCGGCATCGCGGGTATTGTGCTCACGATCGGCATGGCCGTCGACTCGAACGTCTTGATTTATGAGCGCATCCGCGAGGAAGCGCATATGGGGCGCTCGATCATTGCCGCCCTCGATGCAGGATTTAACCGGGCTTTTGCGACGATCGTCGACTCCAATGTGACCATGTTCGTCGCCGCCGCGATCCTCTATTTTCTCGGATCAGGGCCGGTGCGCGGATTTGCGGTCTCGATGGCGCTGGGCATTCTCACCTCGATCGTCACGGCGGTGACAATGACCCGGATGATGATCGCGCTATGGTATCATTACCAGCGGCCGAAGGCATTGCCCATCTAAAGGTATCTCTCATATGAAACTCCTGCGCCTTGCGCCCGAGAGTACGAAATTCCCATTCATGCGCTTCCGGCGCGTGAGCTATCCCTTCTCGGCCGTCCTTTCGATCCTCGCCGTGCTGCTCTTTGTCAATGTGGGGATGAATTTCGGCATCGATTTCTCCGGCGGCACATTGATGGAGCTGCGGGCTAAGAATGGCGCGGCGGATCTCGCGAAACTACGTGCACTCGCCGAGCATCTTAAGATCGGCGATGTCGAGGTGCAAGGCTTCGGCGCGCCGTCGGATGTGACTATCCGGTTCGGAGTCCAGCCAGGCGGCGACGCGGCGCAGCAAGCTGCCGTCAACCGCGTGCGCGATGCGGTCAGCTCAGACTATGAGGTGAGGCGCACTGAGGTTGTCGGTCCGCGCGTCTCGGCTGAGCTCGTGCAATCTGGCACGCTTGGTGTCGTGATCGCGATCATTGCGGTTCTGTGCTACCTTTGGTTCCGCTTCGAATGGCAGTTCGCAGTCGGCGCGATCATAGCGACGATGCACGACCTCTTGCTCACCGTCGGCTTCTTCGCGCTGACAAGACTTGAGTTCAACACGACTTCGATTGCCGCCATTCTCACCATCGTCGGCTATTCGCTCAACGAAACCGTTGTGGTGCTCGACCGCATCCGCGAGATGATGAAAAAGTACCGCAAGATGCCAGCGGACCAGCTGATCGACATCTCTGTCAACGCGGTGCTTCCGCGCACGATCATGACCGCGACGACGGTCTTCCTTGCCTTGCTTTCGCTTGTCCTGTTCGGCGGCGAGGTGATCCGGTCCTTCTCGCTCGCGATGATGTGGGGTATTTGCGTCGCCACCTATTCGTCGGTCTTCATTTGCTCGCCGATGCTGATCTACCTCGGCTTGCGCAGCGAAACGGTCACGGCTCCGTCCGGAGCGGCAGCAAAACCGGCGTCTTGAACACGAGCGATCCGGCAGGATCGCCGGGCGCATTTTCATGAGCGAACGGAAATATCAGGGCTTCCTGCCAGGCGCCCATGCGATCGAAGGCTATGGATCGGGCGGCTTCCGCTTTGCCTCCATGTCCCACCGCGGCTCTATTCTCGCCTTGCCCTCGGGGATCTATGCTTGGCGCGCCGTTAGCCCGGCCGACATTGACATTGCCTCGCTCGAGATTGTCTTCCGCGAGCCGCACGGCAGCATCGAGCATCTCTTGATTGGAACCGGAACTACCCTCGTGCCGATTGCGGCTCCTCTTCGCAAGCGCCTTCTGCATGCAGGGATCAGGCCCGAGCCGATGGCCACCGGCCATGCCGCGATGACTTATTCAATCCTCTCCAACGAAGGCCGCCGCGTCGCCGCGGCCCTCTTGGCGGTGCCATGATCCAGGATCCGCAAACCGCAGCCTCCGCTTCGGATTACGCCTACTGCTCGGACCTGGTCCGCGGCGAGGATAAGGACCGTTGGCTAGCTGCTCTTTTCGTTCCGGCGCAGGCCCGGCACCATATCCATGCTCTTTATGCCTTCAATATCGAGATGAGCCGCGTCAGCGAAACCGTCTCTGAGCCGCTTCTTGGCGAAATCCGGCTTCAATGGTGGCGGGACATCCTTGAAGGAAAAGAACCGGGTGATGCCAAGGCGAGCCCCGTTGCCGCGGCTCTCGTTGACACGATTGTGCAACACGATTTGCCCAAAGCGCCGCTCATCAAGCTCATTGAGGCGCGCCTTTCGCGCGAGGTCTATGATGACCCAATCGACTCGGCAGCCGCTCTTGAATCCTATGCGGAGGCGACCTCTGCCAATCTCTTCCGGCTGGCCGCGCTGATGCTCGGCGGAAAGGAAGCCGTGGCAGCCTACGATGCCGCAGGCAACGCGGGAATCGCTTACGCGGTTACGGGGCTCCTGCGCGCGCTCCCCTGGAACCTTGCCCGCGGGCAGATCTTTATTCCGGCCGATTTTCTCGCAAAGCACGGCGCAGCGCGCGAGGAGCTGATCGCGGGCCAAGTATCGCCAGGAGCTTACGCAGCGCTCGATGAGCTGCGGACCCTTGCCCGCGCCCATCTTGCCGCCTTTGCTGAGAAGCTGCCCGGGGTTTCCCGCAAATTCCGCCCGGCGCTCCTCCCGGCCGCGCTCTGCGAGCCCTATCTGAAACAAGCGGAAAGGCCGGGCTATCATCCTCTCAAGAGCATCGTTGAGCTGCCGCAATGGAAACGGCAATGGTACTTGTGGCGCGCTTCACGCCGGTGGAGTTAGCCCGTGCAGAGCCTTGAGGCCCCATTCCAATGCGCACCTTGGATGATTTCGCCCATCGCAAACTCGAGGAGCTTGAGCACGCCTGCCTGCGCCGGACGCTCGCTGACAGCTTCCGCCGCGATAGTTTGTGGATCGAGCGGGACGGCAGACGGTTTCTCTCGTTCTCTTGCAACGACTATCTTAATCTTTCGCACCATCCGGCGGTGAAAGCCGCGGCGATTGCGGCAGTCGAGCGCTACGGCGCGGGCGCGGGCGCCTCGCGCCTTGTCACTGGCAATCATCCCTTGCTCGCCGAGCTTGAGGCAAAGCTTGCGCGCCTTAAAGGCACTGCGGCCGCCTGCGTCTTTGGCTCCGGCTATCTTGCGAATACTGGGATCATTCCGGCGCTTACGGGCGCTCGCGATTTGATCTTACTCGACGGGCTCGCGCATGCGTGCATTCACGCGGGCGCAAGACTATCGCGCGCCGAAACCCTTGTCTTCCGCCACAACGACGTGAGCCACGCTGAGGCGCTTTTGAGCCAGCATCGCGCCCGCGGGCGCCACGCCTTGCTTGTCACGGAAGGGGTCTTCTCGATGGACGGCGATCGCGCGCCCCTCAAAGATCTCGCCGTTCTGTGCCAGGCATTCGATACTTGGCTCATGACCGATGATGCGCACGGGCTCGGCGTCATCGGCAATGGGCGCGGCTCTGCGGCCGCGGCCGGCGGGGCGGCTAGCGTCCCGTTGCAAATGGGAACTTTATCCAAGGCGATTGGAGCCTATGGCGGCTACCTCTGCGCCTCGCGGCCAGTGGTCGATCTCATGCCCAATCGCGCGCGCACGCTCATTTATTCAACAGCTCTCCCGCCGGCCATGGCCGCGGCGGCGATCGCGGCGTTGACGATCATCGAAAACGATCCGGGCCTTACGGCAAGGCCGCTCGCCAAGGCACGCGCCTTCACCGCCCGCCTCGGCCTGCCAGAGGCGCAAAGTCCTGTCGTGCCTTTAATCCTTGGGCCCCCGGAGGCGGCGCTCGCAGCATCGCGCAAATTGGCCGGAAAGGGCTTTCTTGTAACGGCAATCCGGCCGCCAACTGTGCCCGCAGACACGGCGCGGCTGCGCTTTGCGTTCACGGCCATGCACCCCGGTGAGGAGATTGCCCGGCTCGCCGAAGCCGTCACTTCACTTGGCGAGTTCAAGGCCGCCCGCACGCAAGGATTGCAGGAGAGCCGGGCGTGACCGCGGTCTTCATCACCGGCTCGGGCACCGGCGTCGGCAAGACTTTTGTTGCCGCAAATCTTCTTCTTCATTTACGCAAGCGCGGGCAGCGGGTGCGCGCCTTGAAACCGGTGGTGAGCGGCTTCGACCCGGCAAACCCTTCCGGGAGCGATCCAGCGATTCTGATCGAGGCAGCGGGCCGGAAGGTCACGCCGGAGGAACTCGACCGGGTCTCGCCCTGGCGCTTCCGCGCGCCGCTTTCCCCCGATATGGCGGCGCGGGCTGAGAAGAGAGCCATTGACTTTGATGCTGTCACCGGTTTTTGCCGCAGCGCGATTGCCGAGGGCGGTATAACGGTCATTGAGGGAATCGGCGGCATTATGGTCCCGCTCGATGACCGCCGCACCGTGCTCGATTTTATGGTGGCGCTTAGCCTGCCCCTGGTCCTCGTCGGCGGCAGCTATCTCGGCACGCTGAGCCACACGCTATCGTCGCAAGAGGTACTATTGCAGCGAGAGCTTGATCTTCGCGCCATCGCCATCAGCGAGAGCGATGGGACGCCCCCGCCCTTCGAGGCTACCTTGGCGTCTCTCACTAGTTTCGCGAAAGCTCCGCTGCTGGGGTTGCGCCGGGAGGGCCCCCCTGGGCGCAACGAAGCCTCTTTTGAGCACCTTGCCCGGCTCATTGCTTGAGTCGTTCGTGCGCCCCGCCCAGCCTTAAGGGTTGGCCTTTGCTGCATTTTTCGCGCGCGATATCTTCCCGGCTCTTTTCAAATTGTGCCCCGCCGCCTGTTCAAGCTCGCTTTGCAGCGTCTTGAGCTCGTCAGCTGTCCTAAGCTTCGGACGATCAGGATCGGCCCCCGTGACTGGCTGATAATCGAGGCTTGCTTCCGGCGGCCGGGACTGGCGCACAAAGTCCTTGGCTTCCGGCACATCCGCCCATAACTTTGTGTTCATGAGGGTGTCGAGCGGCGAAGGGCCGAGCTTTCTTTCTTGCGCCAAGCCCGGCGCGCTGAGCGCAAAAGCGAGGAGAAGCATTGCGCACGGCACAACTCCTCGGAATGCGGGTAGCGCTTCGAGTTTATCTTGCATGCAGAATTGCAGCCCATTGTAGTATTCAGCGCGATGGTCGAAGTCTATTGCGCCGGAATTGCGGCATTAGAGAGGGCGAGAATCTGTTGCGGTCAGCCATGAGCTGGCCCTTATCGTTCCGGCAGGTGCGAGCATGAAGAAAACGCTCACGGCAGAAGACTCGCCCGCTCCCGGCGAAGGCGAGGCGCCGCGGCTGGCGAAGCCGATGGAATTGGTGTCCTCTGGCGCCCCGGCCCCGCCCCCTTCCACTGCCGGGCTCGCGCCTGACGCAAAGCTTCGCGGCCCTGCGGCATCGCAAGAGTTTCGTGAGGCGAAGGCCGGGGCTTTGCCTCTGCCTGATTTCGAGCGGCTTGGCTATAACCTGGCAAAGCTCCTCGAGCAGGCCGGGCGCGCACTCAATGCTTATTTTACGCCCTCCAACACAAAGGGCAAACTCGATGGGTCCGATGAGCTCGCCGACGCCTTCCGCTCGATTGGCCATGTCGCCCGGCATTGGTTGAGCGATCCACAAAAAGCCTTTGAGGCTCAGACCTCGTTAATGGCCAAATTCATCGGCCTTTTGACCCATGTTTTGCGCCGCATGAGCGGCGAGGAGGCCGAGCCACCCGTGCCTCACAACCCAAAGGATAAGAGATTTGCTGCTCCCGAATGGCGCGAGCATCCACTGTTCGATTTCCTGCGCCAGGCGCACGCGATCCTCACGCAGTGGGCCGATGATTTGATCTCGCGGTCAAACGAGGTCGATCCGCATGTGCGCGACCGGGCGAAGTTCTATGTCCGGCAGTTGTCGAGCGCCCTCTCGCCTTCGAATTTTCTCTTGACCAATCCCGAGCTCATCAGAGAAACACTGGCGACGAGCGGCGAAAATCTCGCTCGCGGCGCAGAGCTCCTGGCCAAGGATATCGAGGCCGGCAAAGGAGTCTTGCGGATAAGCCAAACCGATCCTTCCAAATTCGAGCTCGGCGTCAATATTGCGACAACGCCCGGCAAGGTCATTTACCGCAATGAGCTCATCGAGCTCATTCAATATGCGCCGGCAACCGCGGAGGTTTATAGGCGGCCGCTGCTTATCATCCCGCCCTGGATCAACAAGTTCTATATCCTTGATCTTAGGCCCGAGAAAAGCTTCGTGCGCTTTGCCGTCGAGCAAGGCCTCACTGTGTTTGTGATTTCCTGGGTCAACCCCGACGAACGCCATCGCCATAAGGGTTTCGAGGCCTATATGCGTGAGGGCATTTTTGCCGCACTCGATGCCATTAAGGAAGCCACGGGCGAATCCGAAGTGACCGCCATTGGCTATTGTATCGGCGGGACTTTGCTTGCGATGACGCTTGCCTATATGGCGCAAACCGGCGACAAGCGGATCAAGAGCGCGTCCTTTTTCACCACTCAGACCGATTTCAGCGAGGCAGGCGATCTGAGATTGTTTGTCGATAAGGACCGGCTGGAGACTCTCAAGAAGAAAATGGCGGTGACTGGCTATCTCGACGCCTCGGCAATGGCCACCTCTTTCAATATGCTGAGGCCCGAGGAGCTGATCTGGTCTTATTTCGTCAACAATTACCTCAAAGGCAATCCGCCGCCGCCTTTCGACCTCTTGGCTTGGAATTCAGATTCCACTCGCATGACCGAAGCCAATCATCTTGCCTATTTGCGCGATTGCTATCTTGAAAATAAATTCGCAAAAGGCAGGCTGCGCTTTGCGGGCCAAAAGCTCGATCTCTCCAAAATCACCATTCCGGTCTATCACCTCGCGACGCGCGAGGATCACATCGCACCTGCAAGATCGGTCTTCAAAGGGGCAAAGCTCCTCGGGGGCAAGGTGCGCTTTGTCGTGGCGGGATCGGGACACATCGCTGGCGTTATCAATCCGGCCTGGAAACCGAAGTATCAATATTGGGCGGGTAACGCGCCGGCCGGGGAATTCGACGACTGGTTTAAGGCCGCAAAAGAGCACAAGGGCAGCTGGTGGCCCGATTGGGCCAAATGGGTCGCGCGCCAGTCACGCAAGAAAGTGCCTGCCCGCGTGCCAGGCGAAGCCGGGCTTGCGCCAATCTGCGCCGCCCCGGGCGAATACGTCAAGGTGCGCTACTGATGCCGACAGTGGCCGCGAAGCTTTTTGAAGGACCGCGCTCGCCCGCTCCGCGCCTTAGTACCCCAATCAGGGGGCGTGCTAGGCGATTTTTCCGGTTAGCCTTCCGTGGGTCAAGGGGGCTCCCATGAAACGGCTTGTTATCCTGCTCGACGGGACATGGAATATCGAAGGCGGCGGCGAGGATACAAACGTCGCAAAGCTCGATACCGGGCGCAATCCGCCGCTGATCAAACCGTTCGCGTCCGACGGCACAAAGCAGAAGGTCTATTATCACTCAGGCGTCGGCGCGGGAGAACCCGATCTTTTGAAGCGTATCCTCGGCGGCGCCATCGGCCTTGGGCTCAAACAAATCGTCCAGGAGGCTTATGCGTTCCTTGCCGCAAACTATCAGCGCGGCGACGAAATCTACATCTTTGGATTCTCGCGCGGCGCTTACGAGGCCCGCGCCCTGGCTGGCCTGATCGGCGCCTCGGGCATTCATCGCACGCCAACGCCGGAGAGCTTCGAGGCTGCTTGGAACTATTACCGTGTCAAGCCCTCTGTCCGGCGGTCTCCTGCTGAAGCCAGCGGAAGCGATAAGAAAGCCATCGGCGAGCAACGCTCGCTTCGAGCGCAAAGCGCCGTCCACGAAAATGTGCCGGTTAAATGCGTCGGCGTGTGGGATACAGTTGGCTCCTACGGCATTCCCGCAGGCTTCGGCCTTGCGCCGCTCGCCCGCTATTTTAGCTGGCTGGTGCTCGGTTTCCACGATACCTCATTTGGCGATCACATCGACGTGGGTCTGCACGCGCTCGCTGTCGATGAGCGCAGGCGCCCCTTCGTGCCGACCTTCTGGACGATGCCAAAGGATCAAAGCCCGAAGGGACACGTCGAGCAAACCTGGTTTGCAGGCGTCCATCGGAACGTGGGCGGCGGCTATCCCAGCTCGGGCCTTTCAGATCTGGCGCTCATCTGGATGATCGCAAGAGTTCAAGCGCTGACCGGGCTTGAGTTCGATATGGCGAACGTCAGAGAGGCAACCAAAGCCGCCAATTTAGATGGGGAAGTCTACGATTCAGCCAGGGATTGGCCGATTAGCCGCGCATTCCCGTATTGGCGCAAGATTCTTCCCCCGAACGCGATTCATCATGGCCCCTTCTTCAATAGCGAGGACCCCAACAAGGAGCGCATCAACGAGCGGATCCATTGGAGCGTGCTGCGAAAGAGAGGGCGGCCCTGCACCGTCTTTGGCGTCCCTGACACGCCTTACAAACCTCCCAATCCGAATATGCCGGCAACGCCTGCCATTGCGCCCGAGCGGATCGCGGCAATCACGCCGGAGGAGGCCGCACTCATGCCTGCGCTTGCGCAGGTTTGATTGGGCGCGCCGGAGCAGCAGCATCGCCAGCGCTAATGGCGTCAAGTGGGAAACCCCGCCTTTGGAGCGGGCGAAGGGAATCGAACCCTCGTACGCAGCTTGGGAAGATCACCTCGCGGCCGGTGCAATAGCCCTGAGTTGTAGTCAGCGCATAACGCCCGCTCGTTTTCTGAACAATTTCCTATCCAAGGGGCTGAATCCCCGCCCGACTGGGCAGTTGGCGGACGGAAGGCGCAGCATATCTGAATTGACCCCGGCGCAACATTGTCAGCATGGTTAGCGAAATGATCAATAGGGAAGCGGCCGCACTGACCGCAGTGTTTTCTCTTTTGATTGCAGCCTCGGCCAAGGCAGCGCCCGCTCCGTCGTGCGATCAGGCCTTACAAAACGCCCGCAGTCTCGCGGCAAAAATCACTGCGGATGCGAACGCCTATTTTGGTCATCGAAAGAATTTTATTGATTTCGTTTTCGGCCCGCTCCGCAATGCTCGCAATGCTAGGCAGCTGGCGGAGAACGAAAGGCTCAATGCGGACCCGCTCCGGCAAAACATGCCTAACAACTTGGCGAACTTTCAGGCTGCGCTTGAAACGCTGCGGGCCCAGAACTGCCTGCCGGAGGCGGCGCTGCGGGACATCGAGGAGCCTGCCACCAAATGGGGAAGGAGGACCGTTCTCGGCCAATTTCCGACCGAGACCGAGACTGAGCGGCCATCGAAGTGAGTTCCGCCGCCAGCGGGGGGCAAGCGATATCGGCGGACAGGCCGCGGGCGCCGAGGCGTCGGTGGACGGCGGAACGACCTGGCACAGGGCTTCCGGCACGGCGAGCTGGACGTACACATGGGTCCCGGTTTTGCCGGGGTCTTATACCATCAGTCCCATGGATTGAGTTGCCCGAGGCGGACCGCCTGCGGGGCTTCTTCCGGCCGGCGGCTCGATTTGGATTAAATAGCCGGGGTAACGTCAGCACCCCTCAACCACCTTTGGTGAGTGCCGAATTGGTGTCAGGGAGTCAGACTGAACCTGCTAAGCTTTGGAGCGGGCGAAGGGAATCGAACCCTCGTATGCAGCTTGGGAAGCTGCTGTTCTACCATTGAACTACACCCGCAAGCCCGGTCAGTTTAGCCTTCCCGCAAGCCCGTTTCAATAGCCCTAGGCGCCCCAGGCTCAGAATGGATGATACTGATAGAGCCAACTCTCGCTCAAAATCTTGTCGCCCGCGCGCAGAAAAAGCCGCATCTCCACTGGATCTGATCCGCTGACCGTGAGATCGAACTGCGCCCGCCAGTGGCCAGGCACATCGTCGGGCACGGCCTCGGTGAAAATATAAGAGAAGGTGCCGCGCGAGGCCCAAAGAACGGGCTCGGGTTTCTCGCCGAAGGCCAAGGCCTCGAGCGGCGCGCCCTTGAACTCGACCACGAATTTGCGCACGCCCTTGGGCCGCGGCTGGCCAGGCTGGCCGCCATTGCCGAGGCGCGTCGCTACGCAGCGCGCAAGCTCGCATGGATAGGGCTCGTCAGCCGCCCAATGGAGCCGGTAGGAGAGGTTGAACTCGGATCCGGCCGCCGCGGGCTGCTCGGGCACCCACATGGCGACGATATTGTCGTGAATTTCGTCGTCGGTGGGAATTTCGACGAGCTCGACGGCGCCTCTCCCCCAATGGCCCTTGGGCTCGACCCAAAGGCTCGGGCGGCGGTCGTAAAAAACGCCATCTTGGTAATGGTCAAATAGGCGGTCGCGCTGCAATAGCCCGAAACCGCGCGGATTTTCGTCGAAAAAGGACGAGGTGATGACGTGCGGCGCATTATTGAGCGGGCGCCAAATCCGTTCGCCGGAAGAGCCCATCCAAATCGCAAGCCCGTCGGAATCATGAACCTCAGGGCGCCAATCGATGGCCGTTTCCTTTTTGGATTCGGAAAACCAATACATCGAGCTCATGGGCGCAAGGCCGAAGCGCGAAATATCGCGGCGGAGAAAAAGCGCCTGGTCAATGTCCATCGTTACGCTTTTGGTGCGCGTGAGGACAAAACGGCAGGCGCCAACGATGGAAGGCCCTTCGAGCAAGGCGTAGATGGTGAGCGAATCCCCCGCTTGGCCTTGATCGATATAGAATTTGGTAAAGTCGGGGAATTCTTCTGCCTTCCCCGCAGCGGCAACGTCGAGGGCGACGGCCCGGGCGGAAAGGCCATATTGGCGCAATTCCCCGATGGACCGGAAATAGTCGGCGCCGAGGAAGGCGGCCCAATCGTTCGCGCGCCAATCAAGCAAGCCGTCGCGCGGCTCCTGGATGCGAAGGCCGGCGAAACCCGCGCCTTGCGGGAGCTTTCTGGCGATCAAGTCATCGGGCATGTCGAAATAACTTTGATCGTAGATGATTTGGCGCGCGCTTGTGCCTCCGACAACATGCATCTCGACGGCTTTGGGAAAAAACATGCCGAGATGAAAAAAGCTCACCGGGAATTTTCCGGGCCCGCCGGCGAACAGGGCGCGGTCCATGTTGAATTTGATCTTGCCCCAGGTCTCGTAATTGATCTTGCCGACGATCTCGGGCGAAGGGCGCGCCGGTCCTTTGTAGGGCTCGCCCGCCATGCGGCGCGCTGTGGATTTAAGACTCTCAAACGAAAACGGCGCCGGGGGGCCGAGCTTCAGCCCGTCCGCGGCCGAAACCTTCCCCTCTCCGCTGGCCCAAAGGGCAGAAGCGGCAGCAGCCTTGAGCAGCGTTCTGCGGTCAAGGGCTATGGGACTCTGACTTGCCGGTGGCGCCCCACGCCTCACGTTTCGCATGCCTCAACGATTTTGTCAGCCAGCTCCGCCGGCCGCTTCAGCATGACCTCATGGCTGCCATCCATTTCGGCGAGATCAAAGGTGCCAAGGCGGGCGGACATTTGTGGGTGAGAGGTGCCGGGCGGCAACGACAGATCTTGGCGGCAGAAGATGTAGCTTCGCTTAACGTCTAGTCCATAAAAGCGTTTGAGATCCAGTTGATCGAGGTTGACTTGGTTTGGTTCCGGCGACAGCAGTTCCCAATACGCGCGGGCGGCTGCCTCCGGCGCGTCCTGGATGAAGTGGTCGCGCCAGATCTCCCACGGCACGAGCATGGTATTACCGGCGCTTGCCGACGCCAGATGATTGAAAGTGGCCACCATGTCCTGGGGCAAATTATCGAAAATGCATTGTCCATCTCCCAGGACAAAGGCATCGAGGAAGTTCATCCGCTGAATACGTTCGGGAAACGCTTCGGCCACCTTTTGAATCATCGACCCGCCAAAGCTGTGCTCGACGAGGAGGACATTGCGGAGATCGCGCTGCTCGATAAAGGCAACAACCGACTCGACACAGTGCCGGTGGGTGATTCCAGTTCGCCGGGTATCAGGGCCATGGCCGGGAAGCGTTGGCGCGTAGGCGCGCCGGCCTTGCGCCGCAAGCTCGCGGATCACGGGCTGCCAGGCCCAGCCGCCGTGCCATGATCCGTGGATCAGGACGAAGGGCTCATTCATGGGACCGGAAGGCGGCAAGGAAAATGGCCGTTAGCGGATCGGCTCGTTCCGGATGGCAGTGCGCATAAAATAGTAGAGCAGCACAAATCCGCTGAGGCCGAAGATGACCTCGATGGTCCGGCTAATGACGGGGTCGAGCTGCAAAAGGCCGCCGATTGCCCAGCCTGCAGCCCAGGATGCGCCGACCATCTCGGTCCCGACCAGAATGGCGACCGCAATGAGAGTCGAAAGATGCAGCCAATTGATTGCTTTGCCTTTAGCCAAGTGCCAGAACTCCTTAATCGATCGAAGCACCCTTCGTGCGGGCTGCGTGGGCCCCCGCAACGTCCGCGAGACTTGAGGCAAGCCTCGCGCCGGGGTGGAGGCGCACTATATAACAGCGCAAATGAGACTTGTGGAAGATGCCAATGAATGACGCGGTGCAAGAGGCCGGAAGGATCGGCGCCGGATTTCCCTGGCTCGCCGCCTATCCGCCCGGGGTTCCGGCGCGGGCCGGGGAGCCGTCTTATAAGCTCTTGGGCGAGGTAGCCCCGGACTTAGCAGCCCGCCAAGGGCGGCAGAGGGCCTTTACAACGATCTTGCCGAACGGCATGGCGGGCAGCCTGACCTTCGAGGACGTCGACCGCTATTCGGATGCGTTCGCCGCTTATTTGCGCGAGACCTTGCGCCTCGAGCCAGGAGCGCGCGTCGCGGTTCAGATCCCAAACGGGCTTGCCTATCCGGTTGCCGCGCTTGGCATCTTCAAGGCGGGCTGCATCCTCGTCAACATCAATCCGCTTTATAAGCCGCACGAGATGGCCCATGTCTTTGCCGATGCCGAGCCATCGGCCATAGTCGTAATCGATCTCTTTGCAGAAAAGCTCGCCGAAGCCTTTAAGCGGGCGCCGGTCCGGCACGTGATCCTCACCGAAGCCGCAAGCCTATTTCCCCCGCTCACGCGTTTCCTCATCGGATTCGTGCAAAAATATCTCAGGAAAGAAGTGCCTCGCTTGTCCATGCCTCATGCGCCCTTCGCCAAGGCGCTGAGGCTTGGCGCGCAAGCCCTTGCTGCCGGCGTCACTGTCAAAGATTATTGTAAAGGCCTCGACTCGTCCGCGGTCGCGTGCCTGCAATATACCGGCGGCACGACTGGCGTGAGCAAGGGCGCCATGCTCACCCACCGCAATCTCATTATGAATGTGGAGCAGTTTCTCACGTTCAGCGCTGGCGACATCCGCGAAAGCGACCACGTCCTGACGGCGATTCCACTCTACCATATCTTCGCGTTCACCGTGAATTTCCTTGGCTTTTTTGTTCGCGGAGCACACAACATCTTGATCCCCAATCCAAGGCCCATCTCCAATCTCCGCAAAGCCTTCGAGAAGGAGAATATCACGTTCATTACCGGCGTGAACACATTGTTCAACGCACTATTAAACGAGCCATGGTTTTGCGCCCATCCGCCCAAAAGCCTGCGGCTGTCTATCGCAGGCGGGATGGCTTTGCAGAAGGCAGTCGCCGAGCGCTGGCAGGCGGTGACCGGAACGCCAATCCGCGAGGGATACGGGTTAACGGAGACCTCGCCGGTATTGACCTGCAATCCCTCCCGCGGCGAGAAGCTCGGATCAATCGGGATTCCGCTTCCCTCGACGGAATTGAGATGTGTCGACGAGAAGGGACAGGAGGTTCCCATTGGCGAGCCCGGCGAGATCGTCGCGCGAGGCCCGCAAGTCATGCTTGGCTATTGGCGCCAGCCGCAAGAGACGCAGAAGGCCCTGCGCGATGGCTGGCTCTACACGGGTGACATTGGAAAGATGGATTCCGAGGGCTATTTCAGCATCGTCGACCGGCGTAAAGACATGATCGACGTCTCGGGGTTCAATGTATACCCGAACGAAGTCGAAGAGGTCCTTACAAACCTGCCTGGCGTGAAGGAATGCGCTGTGATCGGGGTGCCGGACGATTCAAGCGGGGAGGCGGTCAAAGCCTTCATTGTGCGCAGCGATCCGTCGCTCGATGCGGCGGCCGTGCGCGAATTCTGCCGGCGCGAGCTCTCCGGCTACAAGGTTCCGAAATACGTCGAGTTCCGCGAGGAGTTGCCGAAATCCAATATCGGCAAAATCCTGCGCAGGGAGCTGCGCGAGCCCTCAACCAGGTAGATAAATGCCGCCTGCGGCGGCAAGGTCCGGCTTAGCGCCAAATTGAGCCCGCCCGCTGCGGCGCCGGCCACCGCTCGAATGCAACGCAGCAAACCTAGCGCGGGACGGCGGACCCGGTAATGCGCAGCCAAAAGGCCGCACGATAATGGCGCGGTAAGAAAGCTCGCCGCAGCCCGGGCGCAGACTGCTGGCCGCGCCGACTCGGCGCAAGCGGAGCGGCGGGCGGGCGCACGGCGCCATTGCGGCCAGCCAGCCATGCCCGGAAGCTGCCTGCTTGCGAACTGCTGCCCCAACCACAGCCTGGCTTCTATAGCCCGCCTCATGGCGCCTCCAGAGTGGAACTTTGAGGAGCAGGGTGTGGTTGTGCGGACACAGGCCAAGCGTGTGGTGAAGCATGGCTTCTACTAGAAATCAAGGAGAAGTCCATTGGCCTCGAATAAGAGAATCCTAATCATTGCGACGAATGCCGGCGAGTTCGAAACGGCTGGCTACCGTACCGGCCTTTGGCTTGGCGAACTCACTCACTTCTGGGATGTCGCCGCGGAGGCCGGATATCAAATGGACATTGCGAGCCCCTCTGGCGGCCTGGTTCCGATCGACCCCGAAAGTCTGTTGATTACTGAACTCGGAGCCGCTGCGGGCTTGGAAGGAAAGCTTCACGAGCACTACAAGGACCGCTCTTTCATGGACCGGCTGAAGAGCACGCCGAAAGTAGAGGAGGCCGATCCCGAGCGTTACGATGCCATCTACATGACCGGAGGGCACGGCGTGATGTTCGATTTTCCCAAAAGCGCGGCTTTGGCCCGGCTCATAGCCCGCTTTTATGCGTCGGGCAAAATCGTCTCAGCGGTATGCCACGGGCCATGTGGATTGCTGGGGGTTAAGCTCGAGGACGGCGAATACCTGATCCGCGGCAAGAACGTCACCGGATTTTCGTGGAAGGAGGAAGTCGCCGCGAAGCGCGACGGTGCAGTACCGTTCAGCCTAGAGGACGAGCTGCGTAAGCGCGGAGCAAAATACAGCACCGCAATCCTGCCCTTTGCGTCTCATGTGGCTGAGGACGGCTTGCTGATAACGGGCCAGAATCCAAAGAGCGCTCACGCAGTCGGCGCGGCAGTCGTCAGGAAACTCGCAAGCGCCCGCTCGTAACACCCCGGCATACCCGGCGGTATCACCACGGTACTGCAAGAGTGCCGCCGAGCCCAAGTCGTGCCGGCCGGCTCCAGCCGCCCGGTTGATTGCTTGGCGGCCCGTGGGCGTTCATCTGCCGTGCTGGAAACCGGTACAGCGTCTTACCCATTGCGGCCACGAATTGACTAGGGCAACGGCAATGCTATAGGGCACGGAAGGGGCACCGGAACCCGGCATTGAAGACTGTGAATCGCACATTGCAGCAAAATTCGCGTCCAGCCTAAGAAAAGGAACCGCTCATGAGCAACAAAGGAGAGATAACGGCCGCAGCTCTTGCAGCCGCGCTCGCGATCCTCGCCGCCCCCGCCTCGGCCCAAATGATGGGAGGCGAGAAGATGACGGGTGATAAGGAGAAATGTTATGGCGTCGCGCTCAAAGGGCAAAACGATTGCGCGTCGAGGGGCAACAACAGTTGCGCGGGGGAGTCGAAGGTGGACTATGACCCCCATGCCTGGAAATATGTGGCCAAGGGAACCTGCGAGACGATCAAGACGCCCAGCGGCACCGGCTCGCTCAAGCCGTCGAAGTCGTGAGCTAGGCGGGGAGCGCGCCGCGCGCTCCTTCCGCCCGCAGCGCTAGCGATGAGGAAAAAGGCCTATGCGCATCCAAGGCTCCCCGCCCGCGCGGGAGCAGGCTTCAAGCCGGAGCATTTTGGGGCGATCGCAGCGGCGCAGCAGCCGGTCGGCTTCTTTGAGGTCCATGCCGAGAACTATATGGGCGCTGGAGGTGCTCCGCATGCACAACTGCGGTTCCTGCGCGAGCGTTATCCGCTCTCGATTCATGGCGTCGGCCTCAATATTGGCTCAAGCGAGCGGCTTGATCCTGAGCACCTTGCAAGGCTGAAGGCGCTTTGCGAGCGTTATGAGCCTGAGAGCGTTTCGGAGCATCTCGCCTGGTCCTCTTACGAGGGAGTTTATTTCAACGATCTGCTACCGCTCCCTTATACGGAGGCAACTCTCGCTGCCGTAATTGCCCATGTCGAGGAGGCACAAGATTGTCTGGGCCAGCGCCTGCTGATCGAAAATCCTGCAACCTATCTGCGATTCCAAGCAAGCACGATCCCCGAGGGCGACTTTGCCGCCGAGGTCGCACGCGCAACAGGCTGCGGCCTTTTACTCGACATCAACAATGTCTTCGTCTCGGCCCGCAATCATGGAACGAGCGCAAGCGTTTATCTTAGCTCCTTTCCGCTGAGCTTCGTCGAGGAGATTCATCTCGCAGGCTGTTTTGATGCCGGAGACGGCGCCGCCGGGATCTTGATTGATGCGCATGACTCGCCGGTTCGCGGGGAAGTCCTCGCGCTCTTCGAAAGCGTGCTCTCCCGCACGGGCCCGCTCCCCACACTTATTGAGTGGGACAATGAAATCCCGAGGTGGGAAGTCTTGTGCGCCGAAGTCACGGCTGCGCAACAGCATATCGAGTACGCCGCCCAACGGCCCCCCTCCCCAGCCGCCGCGTGAGGCTTCTCGGATGGGAGCCTGGCAAAGTGAGTTCGCACGGGCGCTGGTTGATCCGGCCGCACCTTTGCCCGCGAGGCTTTTTTGCGGCAATCCTCAGCGCCGTTTCGCGGTCCACCGCAACAATGTGCGGGTGAGCCTGACGGAAGCGCTCGCGTCGCGCTTTCCGGCGGTTCGCAAAATCGTGGGCGAAGATTTTTTCGAAGCTGCGGCAACAATTTTCATCGCAGCGCATCCGCCGCGCTCACCCTTGGTGATGTTTTACGGCAGCGGGTTTCCCGCTTTTCTCGCGGATTTCGAGCCTGCCCGCGAAATTCCCTATCTTGCGGATGTTGCCGCGCTCGAAGCAGCCCGTGTGCGGGCCTTTCATGCCGCCGACGCAGATCCCTTGGGCCGTGCGGCGCTCGAAACCGCCTCGCCGGGGCAGTTGGCGAATATGCGATTTGCTCTTCACCCCTCGCTCGAAATCGTCGCCTCTCCGCATCCGGTTGTGACAATCTGGGCGATGAATTCGGGCGGAAGAGAGCTTGCGCCGATTAGCGATTGGGGAGCCGAAGAAGCGCTGATCGTTCGGCCCGGCTCAGAGGTCGAGGTGCGCCGTTTGCCTCCGGGGGCCGCGGTTTTTCTGCACGGCCTTTCGAATGGCAAGCTGCTCAGTGAGGCGGCAGCCGCGGCGGGTGCTGCGGATGGCAGATTCGACCTTGCCCTCAGCCTCGCGGCGCTCTTCGCCGGGCTTGCGATCGCAATGAGCGAGGCTTGAATGGACAGGCCGCCCAAAAGCATGGGGACATCGGCGGGGTTCCTGCGGGGCATTGGGCTTTTCGAGCGGATTCCTCATTCCTTTGTCGCACTCTGCGCCCGCATTTTCCCCGCTGCGGTGTTCTGGCGTTCGGGACAGACGAAGGTCGAAGGCTTTTGCGTCACGGATAATGCCATCGCGCTCTTTCGTGACGAATACCAGCTGCCGTTCCTCGACCCTGCGCTCGCCGCGAATATCGCCGCCTTCAGCGAGCACTTTTTTCCAATTCTCCTCGTCATCGGGCTCGCGAGCCGCTCGGCCGCGCTCGCCCTCCTTATCATGACCGGGGTCAGCGAGATCTTTGTCTATCCATTTGCCTGGCCCACGCATGGCGTCTGGGCCACCTGCTTCCTCGTGATTATTGCCCGCGGCCCAGGCGTTTTTTCCCTCGACTATCTCAATGCCGAGCGCTGGCTGCAAACCGCTTAGCTCGGACGTCCCGCTGGACTGATCTCGCACCGTTGCCCCGCCGCGGCTGCGCGCTCCGGTAGCAACCAATGAGGATCGAGCGGCGTTAATTGCCTATACGGGACCGGGCCGGTGGGCAGTCATGCGTCGGCCGGACGGGCCTTGCGCAGGCGAGCCTGTCCCGTCGCGCTCTGTTTCCCCGGTCAGCGGCGTGTCCGGCCGCCTTACTCAGCCGGCCTCTTCTGCCGGACCTTCCTGGTGGAGGATTTGTGATGAAAAGCAGACTCATTGGTTTATTATCAGCGGCTGTGCTCGGGGCCGCGTTGACGCTTCCAGAACCGGCCCTGGCATTCCGCGGTGGCAGCTTCGGTGGATTCCATGGAGGCGGCGGCTTTGGCGGCTTCCGTGGAGGATTCGCCGGCGGCGGGTTTAGCGGCTTCCGCGGCGGCTTTGCAGGAGGCGGGTTTAGCGGCTTCCGCGGCGGTATGCCATTCGGCGGCGCCCGTGCGTTCGCGGCTGCCCCGGCCTGGCGTGGAGGAATGTGGGCTGGCCGCAGCGTCTTTGCTCCTGGAGCTGGCCGCTTTGCCGCTTGGCGCGGCGGATGGGCTCGGCCCGGATGGGGCTGGGGCCGCGGCTGGGGCTGGCGCCACCGCGGGTGGGGCTGGGGCTGGCCCGTTGGCCTTGGCGTCGGCCTGGGACTCGGTTATGCGGCCTGGGGCGCGCCCTGGTGGTGGGGCGGCTACTATTATGGCGATTATTGCTGGCGCCAGACCTGGACGCCTTATGGCTGGGAATGGATCAATGTCTGCTACGGCTACTGAGCCAAGCTGATGCACGGCGCGAGGCCGGAGCTTAAGCTCCGGCCTTTTTTGCATCTGCGGGTCCTCTATGCGAGCCCGCATGAGAGGCGTATCCTAACGAGCAAAATCCGCCGGGAGCGCCTGAATGGTTGAGGAGACGGAGCAATCAGACATCCAAAAAGCGGTCGAGGCTAAAAGGACTAAGGCAGCCAGCCCCGAGCAAAAGCTCGCGGAGCTCAAGCGCAGACTTCTCGAGATCAGCGGCCTCACCGCCGCGGGCTCGCTCCTTTCCTGGGATCAGGCAACCTATATGCCAAAGGGCGGCGGCGCCACACGCGGCCGTCACCTCGCTCTTCTGAGCGCCCTCGCGCACGAGAAATCGATCGATCCGGCGCTCGGCAAGCTGCTCGATGACCTTCTCCCTTATACCGACACCCTCGCCTACGACTCGGACGAAGCGAGCCTCATTCGCGTCGCCCGGCGCGATTTCGAGCGCGCGAGAAAGGTGCCCGCTGGGTTCACAGCCCGTGCCAGTGCCGCTGCCGCAGCTTCCTATGACGCCTGGGTCTGCGCGCGGCCGCAGAACGACTTTGCGGCAATGCGCCCTCATCTTGAGGAGGCCGTCGAGCTTGCGCGCGAATACGCTGAGTTTTTTGCGCCCTATGAGCACATCGCTGACCCGCTGATCGAGGCCGCCGAGGAAGGCATGACGGCCGCGCGGGTGAGGACGCTTTTTAGCGAACTGCGGCGCGAGCTCCTCCCCATCGTGCAAGCAATTTGCGATCAGCCGGCGCCGGACGATTCTTGCCTTAAAGGCTATTTCGCCGAGACAGCGCAGCTCGATTTCAGCCTAAGGGCCGCAAGAAGCATCGGCTATGACACAGATCGCGGGCGGCTCGATAAGACGCGCCATCCCTTCACGAGCAAGACCTCATCGGGCGACGTCCGCATTACGGCGCGGGCCAATGAGAATCACTTTGGCGATGCATTTTTCTCGGCCCTGCACGAGGCGGGCCATGCGATCTATGAACAAAGCGTCGCTCCTGCGCTTGATGGCACGCCGCTTGGGTCTGGAGCTTCGGCCGGGGTTCATGAGAGCCAGTCGCGGCTGTGGGAGAATCTGATTGGCCGCAGCCTTGTCTTTTGGGAGCATTTTTATCCCTTGCTTCGTGACACTTTTCCCAATGCGCTTGGCAGCACATCGCTTGAGACATTCTACCGTGCCGTCAACAAAGTCGAGCGCTCGTTGATCCGTACCGATGCCGATGAGGTGACTTACAACCTCCACATCATGATGCGCTTCGGCTTGGAGCTCGATTTGCTGGAAGGGCGCATTGAAGTCAAAGATCTTCCCGAAGCCTGGCGCGCGCGCATGCAGGAGGATGTCGGCATCGCCCCAAAGGACGACCGCGATGGCTGCCTGCAAGACGTCCACTGGTATTGCGGCATGGCGGGCGGAGCTTTTCAGAGCTACACGATCGGCAATATTTTGAGCGCGCAGCTCTATCAGGCGGCGCTCGAAGCGGCGCCAGACATTCCTCGCGAGATCGCAAGAGGCGATTTCGGCGCGCTATACGGCTGGCTTCGCGAAAATCTCTACCGGCACGGGCGGAAGTTTAAACCCGATGAGCTCATGATACGCGCAGCCGGCGCGCCTTTGAGCGTCGCGCCCTACATCGCTTATCTGCGCAAAAAATACGGCGAGCTATATGCTCTCCCGCAAAGCGGGCAGGGGAGCAAGGACAGCATTTGAATTGACGTGTGCCGCCGTGGGCATTAGCTTGAGCGTTGGTTAGGCTGATCCGGCCGCGAGGCAAAGCGAAGGAAGAGCAAGTTGCAAGCCACGATCCCCAAGATCGAAATTCAGCGCGCCGGCCTCACCTCGATTGCGGTCGGGCAGATCGCCATCGGGCCGATTACGGCCGGAACCCTCGTGCTGAACAATGCCGATTTCTCGCTCACCGGGGCTCAGGCGCTGCTGAGAAACGTGCGTGTTACGGCGAGCGTCAAGGTCTCGGTGGAGTGGCACGTCCATGTCGGCCTCCCGGATGGAATCCCCGACATCGACGTTGGCGATACTTACGATCTTGGGTCGCTGAGTTTTCCAGCCTCTGTCGGCGATGTCTCGATTCCCTCACTCAATAACGTCCATATCAACATTCCTGCCTTAACTGCGCAAAACCTCTCGGCCGCCGCAAGCCCGCTCGGCCTTGGGCTTGAGAATGCTGTGGCCGAAGGGATCGAGGTTAATCAAGCCGCTCTTCCCGCAGCTGGATTTACAATCGCCGGCCTGCAAATTAATTCGGCCGAAGCGGACAATCTGAGCGTGCCCGCCGCAAAGGTGGACAAGGTCACAATCCGGGATTTGCACGGCGATCCGCTGAAGATCCCTTCGTTTTCCTTGAACAGCGTGCATCTGCCCTCGGCGCAGATCCCGAAGGTTACGAGCTCGGCGCCGCTCGACATTCCGGCAGTCCTGCAAACGCGCTCTATCGGCTTTGACGCGGGTCTGTTGCGCATAGCCATCAGACTTACGCCTTCGGCAACGTCTCACATCGATCATCTCGAAATCACCGGCGCGCAGGCTAGCGCTACCGTAAGCTCCGTCACATTGCAAAATGTCTCTTTGCCCTACCACGCGCTCAATCTGACCCTATCTCAAATCGGCATCAACACGATTGAGATTCCTGGCTTCGCAATCGCGTAAAGGAGCGGCCGATGCCCGAGGATGAATCGTCCGGGATCACGATGGTTCCCGTGAAGAGATACGACATCAGCCTTTCGCTCGAAGAGATCCTTACGCCGCTTGCCGAGTTGGCAGGCCGCCAAGGCGCTCTCCTCTCCGGCCCAGAGGGCGCCCAGCTCGAACCTCATCTGCGCCGGTTGAGCGAGCTCGCAGGCGAGCTCAAAGAAGTCGTACGGCAAATCAATGCCATCAATCCCGCTCTGCTTGCCCCCCGCGCGCGCCAGCAGCCGGGCGGCGGCTGAGGCGGGCCGCAGAGGCAAGAGCTCCCGGGAGCCAAATTAAGGGAGGACAGGCTGCAATGTTCACAACTATTGCCGAGGCGGACATCAAGCAGTCTGCCGTCGGCTCCATCAAGGTAGGGCAGATTGCAATTGGCCCCGTTAAGATCGGTCAGCTCGTCATCACGGGTTTCGAGCTCAACGCTGCAACCGGCGGCGCCTGGCTGCGCAATTTTAGAGTGCTCATCAGTTATGAAATGAGTCTCGATTGGCGGCTGCGCCTCCTTGCGCCTGGTGCCGCATTCGAAGACAGCGGCACGGTCGATTTGGGCATTCAGAATTTCGAGGTGCCCTTCGGCGATGTGAAGCTCCCTGGGCTCGAAAACCTGAGGATCGCTCTTGCGAGTCTCACCGCGGATAATTTGGCAGCGGCAGCCGCCCCCACGGGCAATATCGAGCTCGGGATGGCAACGGTGCAAGATATCAAAGCACAAAGTATCAAGCTGCCGGTCCAAGGCTTTTCGATCGCCGGCCTCGGCCTCGGAGGCGCTAAAATCAATGGAGCGGGCGTGCCTGCGGCGACAATCGATTCTGTGACCATTGGCAAGCTGCAAGGAAATGCAGCGCCGCTCGGCGAATTGGCGCTGGCGAATCTGGCGCTCCCCAGCGCCTCCGCGGGCGATATCACGAGCCAGGGGATTGATGTCAGCGCCGCGCCGAGGCCGAAAGCCCTCCATATCGATCTCGGCAACCTCGACCTCACGCTTAAAATTAGCCCAAAGGCGGAGGCGAAAATCGATCAGCTCTTAATTCACAATGTATCTGCGGGCGCCTCGATCGGCAAAATCGCGCTTCACAACGTGGTTGCCCCTTATGAATTGTTGAATCTTACCCTGGCGCAACTCGGCATCGACACAATCTCAATTCCTCAGATTGCCATAGGTTAAGGAGCAGGCCATGCCCAATGGAGAAGACGCCGGCTACGAATATGTGGAAATTAGAGCCAGCAAAAAGATCTCAATCACGCTCTCTCCGGCTGAGGTGCTCGCACTCGCACAGAAGAAGGCAGGGGCTGCCGCGGCTGCGACGGTAGCCGCTCCGCAGCAGAGGCGCGCCGGGACCCTCGCCCGCCTCGGCCAGCAGCTGAAAGAAAAAGTATTCGGGAGCAAACCGCCCGAAGGCTCGCGCTAGAGCCCAAATAGGCTCGCATCGGAGGCCGGGCGCAAGGTTCTTTTGCCCTTCGCGCGCCTTGCCCGGCCGAGTTCGCGCCAGAATTGCGGCCGAAACGCGCCGGGACCCGGGCCATTCCTGCCTTGCCATGACTTCGCCTTGCTTTTCTGCTCAGTCGGCAGCCAGGGTGCAGCTCTGCGCCGCGCCAGGCCAGCACGCGCAACGCGTGGCGTGAGCCATGGGTTAGATTGTTAACAACTTTGCTCGATTTGTAGAGAATGGATTTTGGACCTGTTGAGGAACAGCTGGAGTTTGAGTTTAGTCCCGGAGTGCAGTCTTGCAGGTGAAGAAACCATATGCCCGCCCCCGCGCCCCGCGGGCGGCCGGTCTGCAAACCGATGGCTTAGCAATGGCCCGGGAATCCGCTCCGCTGGGCTCCAGGTTTGCCTGGGACGTGTCCTTGCCGCCAGATGAAGCGGCGCGTGCGGGCGGCGGCCTTGTGTCCTCGCGCTGGGAGCGAATTGGCATTGCCGCGGGCTCCTCTCGCGAGGGTTTCCGGGCTGCACGCCGCCATTCGGCGCGCGTCCGGCTCTATCGCCGCGCCGCCATCGCGGGCTCGGTCTCGGCCCTCCTCATTGTCGCGGGCGCGGTGCTAATTGCGCCCTTAAGGCGCCTGCCAGGCGATATTTCGGTCGGCAGAGTCGGGATCGAGGGCACTAAGGTCACCCTCGAATCCCCAAAGATTACGGGAGTGCAGAAAGACGGCGGGCCCTTTGAAATCAGAGCGCGCTCCGCTGTTCAAGACGTAACAGCGCCCAGTATCGTGGAACTGTCGGGGATCGAGTCAACCATTGGGACCGCAGAGGATTCGACGACATGGGTGAGCGCCGAGCACGGCATCTATGATAGCTCGCTCGATAAGCTGACCCTCAAAGGCGACATCAAAATAAAGAATAGCGGCGGCTACGATATCAGGCTTCAGACAGCCGGAATTGATTTCAAAACCGGCGGCCTCAGCTCGAAGGAGCCGGTAAAAGTCGTGCTCGACGGGGGAACGATCGCCGCCAATGAGTTGGATGTGAGCGACCATGGCCACAAGGTTTCATTTGGCGGCGATGTAACGTCGATCATTGAGACGGACCAAGGCGAGGATGAAGGCTCATCCTCCTCGGGAGTGCCGGGCAGATGAGCCCTCGAAGATGCTCGCGCCTCGGCGCCGGCTGGTTGCTTCTTTCGGCTGCAATGGCCTTCCCTGCCCTTGCGGAAAAAGCCCGGGCAGGGATTGTGCTCCCGGGCGGGAGCTCGAGCGAGCCCGTAAACATTGACGCTGCCAAGCTCGATTACTTCGAAAAGGAGCAAAAGCTCATCTACAGCGGCAACGTCGTCGCGACGCAAGGAGCAAGCAAGCTGCAGGCAGGCAAGCTTGTGATTTTTCTCACTCCCAAGAATGGCGATGGGAAAGGCCTGCCTTCTTCCTCGACTCAGGTGCGCCGCATGGAGGCAAGCGGACCCGTCACGATTGTCTCCAAAGATCAAATTGGGACGGGTGACGCGGGCATCTACGAGGGCTCGGAAAACAAAGTGTACCTCATCGGCAATGTCACCCTCTCGCAGGGCCCGAACGTCACCAAAGGGGACAAGCTGATCTATGACCTTAGCACTAATCAGGCTGCGGTCACTGGGAGGGTCCGCAGCATGTTTGTGCCAGCAACTGCGGAGAGCGGCGCAAAGGAAAAAGAAACGGTGCCGAAGACAAAATCGGCCGCCCCCGCAAAGCCGGACCGAGCCGCGGAAATGCCCTAAGGCCTCCCCCTCGGGGAGCGGGAGCCTTGCGCAAGCCCGCTGGCTGCGCTCGAAGGCGAGCCAGCCCGTTCCAATGCCTCCCGCCCGGCAAGCCGGGATCTTGATACAAGAGCTTGCCTGAAATCGCAAATTCGCGGAATTACGAGGGATGGATTTTCCCGGGTCGCGCGGGCGCCCTAGCCTTCGCTCGCTTCTCTCAATCCGGTGGCTGCGCTGGCGGTCTAGCGCTCTCCCCCGCGCCCTTGCTGCTCAAAGCGCGGCGCGGCTCCCTGTGCCTCGCTTGCATGCCCCCCAGGCTCCGCCAAGCGGATCGCTTTGGGACGGCACTGATCGCATTCGGCCCGGGCCTGCCGAGGAAGGCGTGCTTGCCGCCCGCAGTCTATGCAAATCCTACAAAGCCCGCCGGGTTATCGAAGATGTGAGCATGGAGGTGCGCCGCGGCGAGGCGGTCGGGCTCCTCGGACCGAACGGCGCTGGCAAGACCACGCTGTTCTACATGATCACGGGCTTGATCAGGCCGGATTGCGGCCTCATCGCACTTGACGGCCACGATGTGACGCGGCTCCCCATGTACCGCCGCGCGCGCCTCGGGATCGGCTACCTGCCGCAAGAGCCCTCGGTTTTCCGCGGCTTGAGCGTTGAGGACAATATCAGGGCCGTTCTCGAGCTCGTGGAGCGCGACAAGGCCAAACGGGCTGCTCAGCTCGATGCGTTGCTCGAGGAGTTCGATATCGCTCATCTGCGCAAAGTTCCCGCCATTGCCCTCTCGGGCGGCGAGCGCCGGCGCTGCGAGATTGCGCGCGCGATCGCAGGGCGGCCGTCCTTTATGCTGCTGGACGAGCCTTTTGCGGGAATCGATCCCATCGCCATCGGAGATATCCAGCTGCTCGTAAAACATTTGAAACGCCGGGGCATCGGCGTCCTCATCACGGACCATAATGTCCGGGAGACCCTCGGGCTGATCGACCGGGCCTATATTATCCACTCGGGCCGGGTGCTCATCGATGGCCCGCCGGCGGCGATCGTCAAAGACCCGAATGTGCGGCGCTTGTATCTCGGCGAGGACTTCCGGCTCTAAGTGCGGCATGAGGATGAACGGCCGGGCCGCGCAGAGCGCCTGTCGGGAGTGGCGGGCGTAACATGATTTTACCCGCCTCACGCGAATTCAATGTTGCATATGCAAAAAACGGGCCGATAATGGGATGGTTGACTGAGGAGGTGTCCGGCGCTGTGAAGGTCTAAGGAAATATGACGCTTTCCCCTAAGCTTGCCTTGCGTCAAAGCCAGTCGCTGGTCATGACGCCTCAGCTCCTGCAGGCAATCAAGCTGTTGCAGTTTTCGACCCAGGAGCTCAATGCGTACATCGAGCAAGAACTCGAACGGAACCCTTTGCTCGAGCTGGCCGAGGACGCCGAGAGGACAGCGGTCGGAGCCGAGAGCCTCAACTCCGGCGATCCGGGCGCGAGCGCTCCCGCCCAGGACTTCGCCCAATCCGGCGGATGGGATGCCGGCAGCCGCTCAAATTCCCAGGGAGAGGAGAGAAATTTCGATGACGGCGCATCCGGCAGCTTCGACGAGGAACAGATGCCCGCCACGGGCCAATATGGGGCCGCCGCGGAAGGTTTCAGTCTCTCGCCCGGGCCTTGGCCCGGACGCGGCGACGGGGCCGAGCGTGAACCTTTCAATCTCGAAGCATTTGCGGCCGCGCCAACGAGTTTGAAAGATCACCTTGAATGGCAGCTCGCACTGGCAGCTATCTCAGCCGCTGACCGTATGATGGGCCAGGTCCTCATCGATTCGATCGATGAGAACGGCTACTTTTCAGCTTCGCTTGAGGAAATTGCCGCCCGGCTCGGCGCGCGCCTCGAGGATGCTGAGCGAGTCCTCTCGCTGATCCAGGAATTCGATCCCTCTGGCGTCGGCGCGCGCAATCTCGCCGAATGTCTCGCCATACAATTACGCCAGCGCGACCGTTACGATCCGGCAATGCAAGCGCTCGTCGCCCATCTCGGACTTCTTGCAAAACGCGACTTCATGGCACTACGCAAGATCTGCGGTGTCGAGGAGGAGGACCTCCTCGATATGGCAGGCGAGATTAAGAGGCTCGATCCGAAGCCCGGGCGCTCCTTCGGAGGCGGCCCAATCGAGCCAGTCCTGCCGGACGTGATCGTGCGCCCTGGTCCGGGCGGCTCCTGGCACGTCGAGCTCAATGCGGAAAACCTTCCCCGCCTCCTTGTCAACGATAGCTATGCGGCGCGAGTGACTAAGGGCAAGTCACGAGAAGCAGATCGCGTTTTCATCTCATCGTGCAGACAATCGGCGAATTGGCTGACCAAGAGCCTTGAGCAGAGGGCACGCACGATTCTGAAGGTTTCAAGCGAAATTGTCCGGCAGCAAGAGAAGTTCTTCTCGCATGGCGTGGAATGCTTGCGCCCGCTCGATCTTAAGACTGTAGCCGAGGCAGTCGGCGTACATGAATCGACCGTCTCGCGTGTGACCTCCAACAAATACGTGGCGACGCCACGCGGCCTTTTTGAACTTAAATATTTCTTCACGGCTTCGATCGCGGCACAAGACGGAGGCGAGGCGCATTCGGCCGAATCGGTCCGGTTCCGGATCAAACAAATGATCGACCATGAAAGCCCGGCCGCGATCCTCTCGGACGACGCCATTGTCCTGAAATTGGTGGAGGCGAATATTCACATTGCGAGGCGGACCGTTGCGAAATATCGCGAAAGCCTCAGAATTCCTTCGTCAGTCGAACGCCGCCGTCTCAAGTCTAGGGGATAATCACAGCTCCAATGGCTCCTAATCGGATCGTGACCAAACAAAGCATGATGCGGGCATTGTCCGCTTCGACGCAGCTCGGCCGCGTCATTGACTTCGGATGGGCGGATTTCTAACGTTTGAAAAATTTTGTTAGCACGTCCTGGGCGGCGAGACCCAGACCTCACGTTGGATCACGGGCTGCGTTCACCTGTTTCGGCGCGCAGCGGTGGAAATGGAGAACAGCAATGTCTTTGCGCATCTCGGGCAAGGGTTTGGACATCGGCGAAGCCTTCCGGTCTTACATCGAGGAGCGTATGACGCTGACTTTGGAAAAATATCGCGCTGGGCCAGCTCTTGGGCACGTGACTGTTGAGCGGGAGGGGCCTGGTTTCAGGGCAGATTGCACGCTGCATTTGAAATCCGGAGCCACCCTCCAAGCTGACCACGTGGCCCATGATCCCTATGCCAGTTTCAACCGCGCCGCCGAACTGATCGAAAACCAAGTCCGCCGTCACCGGGAGCGCCTGACAGGTCATCATCCGAACGGGGCCGAACGCAGGCTAAAACCGTTAGGTCCTTCAGGCGAAATTGCCGCGAGTGAGCCAACGGAACCCTAACCCGGCAAGACCGCGCGGGCTATTCTCCTGAATGACCTCCGGGCCAAGTTCCCTTACTGGTTCCAAAATATTGGCTGGATTGTCTGCGCCTGACGATGGTAAACGCGCTAGCCTTGCGCCAAAGCAGCCCCTTGGCTGGCTGAGCCTTGGCATAATTCGCGGATAAAGTCAGCCGCAGCGGCCGGGATTGTTCGAATTATGCTCTTGAGAGAACTCATCATCCCTGAGGCGATTATTCCCTCTCTCAGGGCGAACTCCAAAAAGCACGCGCTGCAGGAAATAAGCGAGCGGGCGGGCGCGATCTCTGATCTCGAGCCAAGAGAGGTTTTTGACGCGCTCCTCCAACGCGAGCGTCTTGGCTCGACCGCCATCGGCGAAGGCATCGCTATTCCCCACGGGAAGATTGCGAGGTCCAAAGCAATCTTCGCGGTCTTTGCCAAGCTCGCGCGCCCGATAGAATTTGAGGCCTTGGATGGCGTGCCTGTCGATCTGATTTGCGCTTTAATCGCGCCGGAGGCCGCTGGCGCCGACCATTTGAAGGCGCTCGCCCGGCTTGCGCGGGTGCTGCGCGACCAGAAGATAACCGCGAAGCTGCGCGCGGCGCGCGACGTCGCGGGCCTTTATGCGGTGCTCACGGGTGAGCCAGCCACTCACGCAGCCTGAAGCGCAGCCTTCAGACGGCAACCCCCATCTTCGATTTGCTGTTCCTTGACACCCTGGCGCAAAATGGCGACTTTCCGTGCGCCTGAACGGTGGACTCATGCATCCAAGCTGGCGTCGGCAGGGCAGGCTTGCAACCGTTCATCTTCCTTTACCTGCACCATGCCCAGGATCCTCCCGTGCTCCGGTGTGCGCTCACTAACCTATGGCAGCGATGCGAACTTATCTCGATTTCGAAAAGCCGGTCGCCGAGCTTGAAGCCAGGATCTCAGACCTCCGCCAGCTAGCGGCAGGGGATACCGTTGCGATCGGCGAGGAAATTGGCCGTCTTGAAGCCAAGGCCGAGAAGGCGCTCGCCGAACTCTATGCGAGCCTGACGCCCTGGCAGAAAACCCAGGTGGCGCGCCATCCACAGCGGCCCCATTCTAGCGACTACATTCGCGGCCTGATGCGCGATTTCACGCCTCTCTCCGGCGACCGGCATTTTGGCGAGGACGCTGCAATCGTCGGCGGCTTTGGCTGGTTTCGCGGCCGGGCCGTCTGCGTGATCGGTCAAGAAAAGGGCTCGGATACAGAAGCGCGCCTCAAGCACAATTTTGGCATGGCCCGTCCGGAGGGCTACCGCAAAGCCGTGCGCCTCATGGATCTTGCAAACCGGTTCAACCTGCCGGTGATATCGCTTGTCGACACCGCCGGGGCGTTTCCCGGAGTTGATGCCGAGGAGCGCGGCCAGGCGGAAGCCATCGCGCGCGCGACCGACAGCTCGCTCTTGCTCGAAGTACCCAATATCGCCGTTATCCTCGGCGAGGGCGGCTCTGGCGGCGCAATTGCGATTGCGGCTTGCAACCGCGTGCTGATGCTCGAACACGCAATCTATACCGTGGCCTCGCCCGAAGCCTCGGCCTCGATACTTTGGCGCGATTCCTCGCGCGCTGAGGATGCGGCAACGAGCATGAAGATAACGGCCCAGGACCTGCTCAAGTTCGGTATCATCGATGCCGTGATTGCCGAACCCGTAGGCGGCGCCCATCGCACGCCAAAGGCCGCTATTGCGGCAACGGGCGACGCTCTGGCCGCAGCTCTGGACGAGCTTTGCGCCATAACGCCGCAGGATCTTAGAGAGTCGCGGATCACCAAGTTCTTGAACATCGGGCGCAAGACCGGGTAGGCTTTGACAGCGCCCCATGAGCTGCGTCACTATGGCGCAGCTTTTAACCGGCCCGCCGCCAAATTTCATTGCGCCGGTATGCCGCGTTGCCCCTGGGGCATACGCCTGAAATCTTAGAGCATGCGGTGGACCTGGTCACGATCGCGCCGCGGCATTGAAATTGGAGGAAGGCCCCAGATGACGCTTTCGTTGCCTGCACTTGTTATGGCCGCTGGCATTGCGCTCGCATTCACCTCGCCCGTCTCGGCGCATCAGGAAACAGCCGGCAATTTGAAGATCGGCCATCCCTGGATCCGCGAGGCCAAAGCGGGCGCTCCTGGCACTTATGGCTGCATCATCGAGATCAAAAACGACGGCGATGAACCAGAAATGCTCCTTGGCGCGAGCGCCGATGGCGCAGGCAAGGGCGTCATATACGAGATCGTCGAAAAAGACGGCAAATTCACGTCAAGACCGGTCAAGAGCGGCCTTGTGATCAAGCCGCACGGCAGCATCGAGCTCACGCCTTCGACCTATCAGATCCGGTTTAAGAACATCACCAAAGATCTCACAGCCGATACGATGGTTGACGGAACTCTCGTCTTCGAGAAGCTGCACACCGTTCCGGTCCACTTCATGATCGAGCAAGACGATACAGCGCCGAAGGAGGAGCCAGAGCCAGCGGTGCGATAGTCTAGAGCCACGCTGGCTTGAGGCGCGGGACAGAAGTTCGTGCTCCCCCGCAGGAGCGACTGCTTTATGCCCCGGAGCTGGGGAGCTGCAAGGAAGATGACGCCGATGTCGCCGTGCTTTTGCACCGGCGCATCGGCTGCTTGCTTCGCATCGCCGCCCGCACTCTTTCAAAGATGAAGAAGGAGCGTTACGTCCTCACCAGCCTTCTTGGAAATGATCTGCGAGCATTCTCGCCATGCTTGCCAATGCAGGCCTAATATATCGCATGCCAGATCTCCGGGATAAAGGCGCGGGAGGCTTTCTGGCCCGCGTTGCGCAGAAGCGCCATAGAGCTTCCAGTGAAAAATCCGGAGCTGGTGATACGAGGCCCTTCCACGGCTGCGGGGGCCTGGTAGCGGGCGAGCTTGATTATCTCTGGCAAATTCGGGGCTTGGATAGTAAAAGAACGCCGCTGTGAAAGGACGTCCGCGGGCTGCGTGCCCGGCCATCCGGCCCGCAAGCTTTGCCGGGCGCAATGCCTCCATGGCCCTCATGAATCTATTCCTCTCAAGGGACCGGGCATGAACAAAGTCTATCCCGATGCACGATCCGCGCTGGCTGGCCTTCTGAAAGATGGCATGACTCTGATGTCAGGAGGATTCGGCCTTTGCGGAATCCCTCGCACATTGATTGAAGCAATCCGCGATCTCGGAGTCAGAAATCTTACGGTTATTTCAAACAATGCGGGCGTCGACGGAGCGGGGCTTGGCATTCTGCTGGAGACCAGGCAAATCAAGAAGATGATCTCGTCTTATGTCGGCGAGAACAAGCTCTTCGAACAGCTCTATCTCTCCGGAGATCTCGAGCTCGAGTTCAACCCGCAAGGCACGCTTGCCGAGCGGATCAGGGCGGGCGGCGCTGGCATTCCGGCCTTTTTCACAAGAACCGGCGTCGGCACGATCGTTGCCGAAGGTAAGGAGGTGCGCGAATTCGATGGCGCGCTTTACGTGATGGAGCGCGGGCTCGCCGCCGATGTCTCGATCGTCCATGCCTACAAGGGTGATACGGAAGGCAATCTCGTCTATCGCAAGACGGCGCGCAATTTCAATCCGATGATGGCAACGGCGGGCAAGATTACGGTGGCGGAGGTCGAAAATCTCGTAAAGCCAGGGGAGCTTGATCCCGGCGCCATTCACACGCCCGGCATCTTCGTGCACCGCATCGTGCATACGCCAAACGTCGAAAAGCTCATCGAGCAGCGCACGACCCGCCCGCGCAAGGCAGCTTGAAGGAGAAATTCGCTATGGCCTGGACCAGAGATCAAATGGCGCAGCGCGCGGCCAAGGAATTGCGCGACGGTTTTTATGTCAATCTCGGCATCGGCATCCCTACTCTTGTCGCTAATTTCATCCCGTCCGGAATGGACGTAAAATTGCAGAGCGAGAATGGAATGCTTGGCATGGGGCCATTCCCTTATGAGGGTGAAGAAGATCCCGATCTCATCAACGCTGGCAAGCAGACGATCACCGAGCTGCCGATTACGAGCTATTTCTCGTCCGCCGAAAGTTTCGCGATGATCCGCGGCGGCCATATCGATCTGGCCATACTTGGCGCGATGGAAGTGAGCGAAAGGGGCGATCTCGCCAATTGGATGGTGCCTGGCAAAATGGTCAAGGGCATGGGCGGAGCGATGGACCTCGTCGCCGGCGTGAAGCGAGTCGTCGTCGTGATGGAGCACACGGCGAAAGGAAAGCCGAAGCTGCTTCACCAATGCACGCTGCCGCTGACTGGCACTGCCGTCGTCGATCTCGTCATCACCGATCTTGGAGTCTTTGAGATCGACAAGGCCGGCGGCACGGGGATGACTCTTATCGAGCTTGCCGATGGCGTCACGCTCGATGAAGTGAAGGCAAAGACGGAAGCTAATTTTAAAGTGGCATCAGGTATCGCCACAAAGGCCGCCTGATCAGGCCGGTTGATCCGCGGTTCATCAAATACGGGGCACCGGCTTGCGCACGCCGGGGGCAAACATCGGAAAGTCACCTTTATAGACGGGCCTCAAGTGATTAGCCGGTCGGCGATTTCCCTTCGTGCACTCGCCTACTAAGCACGGAGCATTCCTGTGCCCATCTATGATCTCGAGGCTCTTTGGGAAGAGCACTGCCGCTGCGAGTTTGAGACCCGTGATGCCGGCGCTACCATGGCGGCAATGCACCTCCCTTAAGTGGAAAAGTGCTCCGCTAATAGCCACCGTGTCGCCCGGGCTACAGAATAGCAGGTGACCGTCAGTATGACGATCGCTGACAGCATGATCCCCTTCATGACATTCTCCAATCACAGCCAACTTGGCATTCACCGTTGCGGCTTGATCGATTGAAATGTTGATCCCTTTTTAGGTCAGAGGCTCCGCCTCCGCAGTGCGGAGCAAGGTGCATCTAGAGTGGGTTTGCATCCGGCAAGCTGCCCCGCACGACGCCGCAGGAGAGTGCCACGCCGGCCGGGCATCATGCTCGATTCCTGGCTTACACGGAGGAGGTCAAAGGAGCCCTGACACGCCAGGGCAGGTCATGGGAGGCCCTAAACCACCCGTGCGAACACTAGAACATCGATGCGCTTGGCGCCTGCGCGCAGGAGCGCGCGTGAGGCCGCATTGGCGGTTGCCCCCGACGTCATCACATCGTCAACCAGAACGATCGCGCGGCCCTCGACTCGCGCCGTCATCGCCTCGGGGACGCGGAACGCGCACTGCAGATTGAGCGCCCGCTGGGAGCGCGACAATCCGACCTGGGAGGCTGTCGGCTTCACCCGCACCAAAGCAAACGGGTCGACCGGAACGCCGCTTTCCACAGAGACTGCCTGCGCCAACGCGTTCGCCTGGTTGAATTTGCGCGACGCCAAGCGGCGCCGGTGCAAGGGTACGGGCACAAGCAGATCGGCGTCGTCGAGAAGCTCGGCGCCTGCCCGCGCCATCCAGGCGCCCATGGGTTTGGCAAGCTCCATGCGGTCGCTGTACTTGAGCCTGTGCACCAGCTGGCGGATTGCTCCGTCCTCGAACTGTGCCACGGCGCGGGCGCGCGCGAAGACGGGAGGGTTCGCCACCGCGTCAGGCGAGAGGAATCCGTCACCGCCTAGATCCGCCGCGAAGGGCGTGCCGAGGCGCTCGCAATAGGGGCGCTCGATAAAGCGCGCCTGACTCCAGCAAGATGCGCAGAGGCCGTAAGGCGCCCCGGTTGCCGCCCGGCAGTTCAGACACGAGGGCGGGAAGACGATGTCTGCAGCGGCGCGCAGGACGCGGCCGAGTACGGCCGAGGTGCCTGAGAGGGCTGGATGGCGTAGAAACTGGGACAGAGCCCGCGTAACGGGCGCAATATAGGCCATGTGACCAAGCACCTAAGGCGGTCCAAAGGCCAAGACTTCCCGCGTGAAAACTTCCCTCACTTCCGAAAAGGGCTCCTGCTTGTCATTGTAAATAACAGCCCGATGCTGGAAGAGCTGCCATGGCATCGCCAAGGTCTCTTCTGGTCTGTCGGGTTGAAGCGGCCTCATTTCCCACCCGTCCGGAAGCGGCTTCCACAGAAATTCGACTGATAAATTCTTGCGAACCGGATTCAATGTCCGCACTGCCCGTCCAAACGGAGTGTCAGTCGTTGTGAGCACCCGGTTAATTTCATCGCCGAGACGCTTCGGCACGTACCAATTGTCGGCTTCAGCAAGGATATGGCCTCCGCACATGAGCTCAACGTGCCGGTAGTTAACTTCGCCGCTGGCATCGATTTGAAGTCTTTGCTGCTGGTCAGGAGAAATAGGTTTGTTCACGCCGGTAATCTTTGTTGCGTGGATCACGGGATCGCTCGCCAGCTTGTGATCGGCGCACCATTTGCCGAGAACTTCAGTGACGGTGCAGGAGGCGCACAAGAGCTGGGCGTTAAGCGCCTCGATCAGAGCCAAAATCTCCACCCGCGCGAGCGCCGTGTCAGGCCAGCGCCGTTCCCGCTCGAAGGCAAAGCCGGGGAAAACGGCCGGGGCGCAGAGAAGCAGGCTCACCAATGTTCCGGTCCAGCTGCGGTGCAATCAAGTCCGTCCACAGGGCGACGTGCGGATTCAGGGCAAAGAAGCACCAAAAGCCCTCTGGCGCAATCTCCGGTTTGAGTTGCCATTCGAGGACCGGACGTCGGTCCCTTTCAGCGAGACCTCCGATCCGCCCGCGGTGTGAGGCCGGTAGCTCCGCTGAGCCCACCCCCACCCGCAGCAATTTGCTGCGTTCCAGATCGATGGACAGCGCAGGCTGGGGAATGATTCCCTAAAGCTGAGCCCCAGAAATTGCCAGCTTGAGGCTTGGTTGCCTTGTGTGGCGCCCGGTTAGGGCTTACCAGTCGGCTTGCCGGCCGGAAAAGCGCGGGCGGCGCTCCGCCTTTTGCCGTCGCCCGGCTCGCACCCAATTATGGATGAATGATGTTTCAAAAGATTTATCGCTGGACATTAAGCCTTGCCGAAAGCAGGCATGCGCCCTTTGCGCTCGGCCTGATCGCCTTTGCAGAGAGCTCGTTTTTTCCAGTGCCGCCCGATACGATCCTCATCCCGATGTCTTTGGCGCGGCCCAAGCGCGCGTGGTCCTATGCGCTGATCTGCACCTTCGGATCAGTCGGCGGCGCTTTGCTCGGCTATGCCTTCGGCGCGCTCCTCTACGAGACCATCGGAAAATGGCTGATCAATCTCTACGGCTATGGCGCGCGCGTGGACGAAATCCGCGCGCTTTACGCCCAATGGGGCTGGGCCGTCATTCTCTTCAAGGGCTTTACCCCCATTCCGTTCAAGATCGTGACCATCACAAGCGGACTCCTCGGCTATAGCCTGACGCTTTTCGTGCTGTTGTCGCTGCTGACCCGCGGAGCGCGGTTCTTCTTCATCGCCGTGCTGCTCAAGCGCTATGGCGAGGCGGTTAACTCACTTCTCGACAAATATTTTGGCTGGTTTTTGGCCATTCTCCTGGCCGCCGTCATCATTGGGTTTTGGATTGCCGCGCGCGTGATTTGAAGTTAATGCCCCTTAGCCATTGCTAGCGAGGCTAGGCTCCTGGCTCCCTCCGCAGACTGGCATCGCCATCCGGTTAGCGAGCCGGGCTGAACGGCGATCCGCTACTCTCTATGCCCGCTCAAGGCCGGGCATGATGCAGGCCATCATGAATTTGTTCCTAGATTCTGCCATGCTGCGTACCTCTGCCCTCGCTCTCGCGCTCCTCATGCTCCTTACCGCCGCCGCCTCAGTTGCGGGCGCGCTTGTCATCGAAGCATTGGGCTATGCACCCTGCGAGCTCTGCCTCAAAGAGCGCATTCCTTATTATATCGCACTTCCTATCGCGGGCCTTGCGGTCTTCCTCGCCCTGCGGGGACAAAAAAGAGCCTTGCAGGCGGCCTTTATCGCGCTGAGCTTGATTTTTTCCGCCAGCGCCGTCTTCGGCGCCTATCATGCAGGGATCGAATTGGGCTTTTGGCGCGGTCCAACTGAGTGCACCGGCGCGCTTGCCCAACCGCGCGACGTGGGCGGTTTCTTAGCCGAGCTGCAACGCGTCAAAGTGCCCCGCTGCGATGCTCCCGCGTTACGCCTCTTCGGCCTCTCTCTCGCCGCCTGGAACGCGCTGATTTCGGCGGGCCTAGCCCTGCTCCCTGCGGCCGCATCAATACTGTTGGCGTCTAATCGCTATCCGCCGGGCCGATTTCAGGTGCCCCCTGGCTCGCGGGCTCACTAAATTTCGATCAGATTGCGATCATCCGGACCATGGAACTTTTCGACAAGGAAGGTGCTGGTTCAGAATGCCGGTCTGGTTTTCGCGGCTCATTCTCAGCGTGCGCGCGAAAGGCCGGTATTCTGGCGCGATTAAAAAGGCGGCAGCCAATTTGTCCGCAGCCGTGAAGGCCGGACAAGCGGCTTTTTGCGAAACGAGATCGGGAACAACCAATGTGCAAGATCAGCGCGTGGCGGGGTCTAAACCCGGTAGCACACTTTCGGGCCGCAAAACTTCCATTTTTCGCTTACCGGCGGTTACTCGACGGTCGTGCCTCTCTTCTCTTGGCTCCAAGTTTGGCCTAAGTCTTTGATTTTGCTGGTGCCGGTTGCAGGATTCGAACCCGCGGCCTACTGATTACAAATCAGTTGCTCTACCAGCTGAGCTAAACCGGCTTTTGAAGAGCCCCGTGTTCCGGAGTTTGGGCCGAGGCGAGCCAAGCGGGCCCAAGCGGCGGCCTATTTCACACCCCGCAGCGAGTTTGGCAAGAGTGCTTCGAGCTCGAGTGCAGGGCCGCACCGGCACTTAGAACCAGAGCGGCGAAAATGCTTTGGCCAGCGCAGCCAAGCTGTATAAAGCGCGTTGGGCGCCTGCTCCGGGCGCCCATGGCCCACAGTTAGGAAGATCTCATGAATGCACAAAAGTCCGGCAGGCTCGATGACGAAAGCCGCCGTCTGCTCGGCAAAATGGTGCAGAACCGGATTGGCTCTCTCTCGGCCGCGGCTAAGCCCGAAGCACCGCAGTCCACCCCGCCCCCATCCACAGGTGCAACCGATTTCCAAAACTTGCCGGGGTACAAGGAGCTTAAGCTGCAGCGCTCCATGGCCGCCCTTGCGGGGCTCGACAATCCCTATTTCCGCCTCCACGAGGCGGCGGCCGGCGCAACGACTATTATCGGCGGGCGGAAGTTTACGAATTTCTCCTCCTATGATTATCTCGGCCTCAATCAGCACCCCGAAGTGCGCCGGGCGGCGCACGAGGCAATCGAACTCTACGGCACATCGGCCTCGGCGAGCCGTCTCGTTGCGGGCGAGCGTCCCGTGCACCGCGCGCTCGAGCAAGCTCTTGCAGAGCACTACGGCCAGGAGGATTGCGCCGTCTTTGTGAGCGGCCACGCGACAAATGTGTCGGCAATCGGCGCGATCCTCGGGCCCAAAGACCTCATCGTGCATGAGACTCTCGCGCACAACAGCATTTTGGCAGGCGCGACACTTTCGCGCGCCGAGCGGAAGTTTTTTCCCCACAATGATCTTGATGCGCTTGACGCTCTGCTCAGCGCGCACCGCGGCCGGTTCGAGCGCGCGCTCATCGTTGTCGAGGGTCTCTATAGCATGGACGGGGACATCCCGGATCTGCCGGGGCTCATCGAGATCAAGCGCCGCCACAATGCCTGGCTGATGGTCGATGATGCCCACGGCCTTGGTGTCCTCGGGGCCAGAGGGTATGGGCTCTTCGAGCATTTTGCCGCCGATCCGCGGCAGGTCGATATTTGGATGGGAACGCTTTCCAAGACCCTTGCCGGCTGCGGCGGCTTTGTCGCGGGTTCGACCGCCTTAGTCGAATATCTGAAATGCTTCGCCGGCGGCTTTGTTTACTCGGTCGGCCTTTCACCGCCGCTTGCCGCTGCGGCCCGCGCGGCTCTTGCGGTCCTGCATCGCGAATCCGGCCGTGTCGAAAGATTACATCAGATCAGCCGCTATTTTTATGAGGCGGCAAAAGCGCGCGGATGGGACACTGGGCCAAGCATCGGCTCGGCAATAATTCCTCTCATGGCGGGCAATTCGGTTTGCGCCGTGGCTCTCAGCCAAAAGCTTTTCGAACGTGAAATTAACGTGCAGCCGATCATTCATCCGGCCGTGCCCGAGCGCGCGGCACGGCTGCGCTTTTTCCTGACCTCGGAGCATAGTACCGCACAGATTGATACTGCTCTCGCAGCGATCGAAGATGCCATGCAAGAGATCGATAGCTCCCCTCTACTGCAAAAGATTCCAGGATTTGTGAAATCGGGCGAGACGTGACTGGGAGTTTG
>Ga0209581_1000342_pt1 | contig 116652 bp, 111 predicted proteins | sample Coa_R2_FD_187160 | JGI IMG/M metagenome (GOLD analysis project Ga0209581, IMG submission 187160) | Surface soil microbial communities from Centralia Pennsylvania, which are recovering from an underground coalmine fire - Coalmine... | ecosystem: Environmental > Terrestrial > Soil > Unclassified...
AGGTCGTAGCCGCCGATGAGCGCCGCGGCATTCGCCGCCGTCAGCTCCACGCCATGGGTCTCGAGGCGGATCTCGGGATTGACGGCCGCCACCGCCTCGCGCGCGCTCTCGACCTTGGCCATGCCGATGCGCGGCGTCGCATGGACGATCTGGCGCTGCAAATTCGTCAGATCCACCCGGTCGTGGTCGACGATTCCGAGCGTGCCGACGCCAGCCGCGGCGAGGTAGAGGAGCAGCGGCGAGCCGAGCCCGCCGGCGCCGACGACGAGGACGCGCGCGGCGAGGAGGCGCGCCTGTCCCTCCTCGCCGACCTCCTCGAGAATGAGGTGGCGGGCGTAGCGGTGGAATTGCGCTTCGGTCAGCTCCATTCGTTTGCCGCCGGCCTCTCATCCTCTCGCTGCCGGGTCCCTCCCTCTGCCCGCGAGCGGGGAGAGGGTCGGGGTGAGAGGCCGGTCCTCACATTCCGTCGAAGAGCGGCGTCGAGAGATAGCGTTCCGCAGAGCTTGGCAGGACGATGACGATGGTCTTTCCCGCCATCTCCGGCCGCGCGCCCACTTCGAGCCCGGCGGCGACGGCGGCGCCCGAGGAGATGCCGACCGGCATGCCTTCGAGCTTCGCCACCTCGCGCGCCGTCCGGAACGCCGTTTCGTTGGCGACGCGCAGGATTTCGTCGATCAGCTTCACATCGAGGATCTCGGGAATGAAGCCGGCGCCGAGCCCCTGAATCTTGTGCGGGCCGGGCGGGCCGCCCGACAGCACGGCGCTGTCCTCGGGCTCGACCGCGATCATCTTCACCGAGGGCTTGCGCGCCTTGAGCACGCTGCCCGTGCCGGTGATCGTGCCGCCCGTGCCGATGCCGCTCACCACGACATCGACCTTGCCGCCCGTATCCTTCCAGATCTCCTCGGCCGTGGTGCGGCGATGGATCTCGGGATTGGCCGGGTTCTGGAACTGCTGGAGGATGAGCGCGTCGGGCAGCGAGCGCTGCAGCTCCTCGGCCTTGGCGATGGCGCCCTTCATCCCGTGAGCGGCCGGGGTCAGCTCGAGCTCGGCGCCGAGAAGGGTGAGCATCTTCCGCCGCTCGACCGACATGCTCTCGGGCATGGTGAGGATGAGGCGGTAGCCTTTGGCGGCGCAGGCGAAGGCAAGGGCGATGCCGGTATTGCCCGACGTCGGCTCGACGAGCACGGTGCTGGGCTTGAGGCGGCCCGAGCGCTCCGCCGCCTCGATCATCGAGAGGCCGATGCGGTCCTTCACCGAGGAGAGCGGGTTGAAGAACTCGCATTTGCCGAGAAGCTCGGCCTTGATCCCATGCGCCTTGGCGAGGCGCGACATGCGGACGAGCGGCGTCGCCCCGATCGTCTCGGTGATGTTGTCATAGACGCGGCCGCGGAACTCGCAGGGCTGCGGCGGGGCGCGCTCGGGCTGGGGGGCGGGCATTGGGGGACGAACTCCTTCTGCAAGTAGCGCCGGCTCAGATGGTGAAGTCCATGCGGGCGCCGAATTCGCCGGCGATGCCGGCGCGATAGGCGCGGAGGCACAGATCCTCGATCGTGATCGAATCGAGCTGCTGCATGAGGTTTTCCTGCAGCTCGATCCAGAGCGGGCGCACGACCTTGTGGCCGAGCTCGGCGCCGGCCGGGTCCTCGATCGGGTCCTCCGCCGTCTCGAGCTGGCGGATCGTGCGGACGATCTCGCCGAGGCTGATGCGCCGCCGCTCCCGGGCCAAGCGGTAGCCGCCGCGCGGCCCGCGCGTGCCGGCGAGAATGCCGTTGCGGACGAGCTGCTGGAGCACCTGTTCGAGATAGCGGCGCGGAATCCCCTGGCGGCGCGTGATCTCGCTCGACTGGACGGGTACTGTGGTCGCGTTGTAGGCGATGTCCAGCACCGCCTCGATCGCGAACAGCATCTTTTTCGACAGCCGGATCATGATCGGCTCACCTCCCCGTCGAGCCGAAGCCGCGGTCGCCGCGCCGCGTCTCCGCCGAGAAGGCGGCGACGAGGCGGAAGCGCGGCCGCAGAATGGGAACGAAAACGAGCTGCGCGATGCGATCGCCGGGGTTGATGATGATCGGATCCGAGCCGGGCGGCAGGCGGCTCCAGACCGAGATGGCGATGGGCGCCGTCCAATCGGCATCGATGAGCCCGACCGAATTGCCGAGCACCAGCCCGCGCTTGTGGCCGAGCCCGCTCCGCGGCAGCACGAGCGCCGCCATGTTGGGCTCGTTCATGAGGACCGCGAGCCCGCTCGAGACGAGCTGCGCCGGCGCTTGCGGCTCGATCGCGAGCGGCGCGTCGATGCAGGCATGGAGATCGATCCCAGCCGCCAGCTCGGTCTGGTAGGTCGGCAGCCCCCATTCATGGAGGCGCGGATCGGTCACCTTGATTTCGAGTTCGAGCTCTGAGCCGAGCATTCGGCTCCTCTCCTGAAGGAACGGATGGGATACAGCGGATTTCACACCGGCAACGGATGCTTATGAAGTTCCGCAGTCCCGCGCCCAGTGTCAAGGATTGCGCGCGCCTGGGCGCGGATCGGCGCCGCGCCGGAAGGCGGGACGGCGAGAATGATGGCGAATGACGAGCCGTCGCGGTAGAATTTCCGCGGACACGATCGCCGCCGCAGGCCCTGGCGATCCGCTCGCATCTCGCGGAAGTCCGTGCAAAGATGCACGGACTGAGGCATTCATCGGAATGTGCTGACGCATGGCTGGCGATGCCGGCTCGTTTGGCGCGCGTCGGCCAGAGAAGGAGGAGCACCGCCCATGACCGCACTTGCCCGCAACTACTCGCTCGAGGAGATGGACAAGCAAAGCCTCTTCCATCCTGTGACCTCGGTCGCCGACCATCTGAAGAACGGGCCCATGATCGCCTCGGACGGGCACGGCGTCCGGATCAAGGACCAGCATGGCCGCGACATCATCGATTGCGGCGCCGGTCTCTGGTGCGTCAACATCGGCTACGGACGGCCCGAGATCGCCGAGGCGGCGGCGCAGGCGATGCGCGATCTCAGCTACTACCACCTTTTCGCCTCGGCCTCGAACGAGCCGATCATCCGCCTCGCCGACCGGGTCCTGACGCTGTTCCGCGAGAAATCGGGGGCGGGCCACCTCTCAAAGGTCTTCTTCGGCACGTCCGGATCGGATGCCAACGACACCAATTTCAAGCTCGTCCGCTACTACAACAACCTGCTCGGCCGGCCGCAGAAAAAGAAGATCATCTCGCGCCAGGGCGCCTATCACGGCCTCACTTACGCCGCCGGCAGCCTGACCGGGATCGCCTCCTACCACAAGGCCTTCGACCTGCCGGTCGAGGGCGTGCTGCACGCCTCCTGCCCGCATTACTTCCGCTTCGCGCAGAAGGGCGAGAGCGAGGAGGCCTATACGGCCCGGCTCGTCCAGGAGCTGAAGGACATCATTCACCGCGAGGGCGCCGACACGATCGCCGCCTTCATCGCCGAGCCCATCATGGGGACGGGCGGGGTCTTCTTGCCGCCCAAGGGCTATTTCGCGCAGGTCCAGCAGCTTCTCCAGGAGAACGATATTCTCTTCATCGCCGACGAGGTGATCACCGGCTTCGGCCGGACGGGCCAGTGGTTCGCGACCGGGCTCTACCAGCTCAAGCCCGACATCGTCACGCTCGCCAAGGGCATCACCAGCGCCTATTTCCCGGTCTCGGCCTCGGTCATCTCCGAGAAAATCTGGGAGGTGCTGCGCAACGCCTCGGCGGAGTTCGGCCCGGTCATGCACGGCTTCACCTATTCGGGCCATCCCGTGGGCGGCGCCGTCGGCCTCGCCAATCTCGACATCATGGAGCGCGAGGGCCTCGTCGAGAACTCGGCCCGGCTCGGTCCCTACTTTCTCGACGCACTGCGCGAGCGCATCGGCGACAATCCCTATGTCGGCAGCGTCCATGGCGAAGGGCTGATGCTGGCCGTCGAATACGTCGCCGACAAGAAGGCGCGGCGCTTCTTCGATCCGAAGGCGAACGCGCACCGCATCGTCGCCAAGAAGGCGAACGAGCAGGGCGTGCTGACGCGGGCGCTGCCTTTCATCGAGGTGACCTCCTTCTCGCCGCCGCTCTGCATCACCAAGGCCGAGATCGACGAGGCGGTCGCTCGCTTTGCGCGCGGCCTCGAAGCGGCGATGCCCGAGCTCGATCGGCTCGCAAAGCAATAGCGATGCTGCGGAACCGCTGAGGAGAAGGACGCGCCATGGCCGACCGCGCCGACTATGTGTGGATGGATGGGAAGATCGTGCCCTGGGCGGAGGCGAAGGTGCATGTCTCCGCTGATACCGTGCTGCGCGGCGGCAACATCTTCGAGGGCATGCGCGCCTATTGGAGCGAGGCGGAGCGGGAGCTCTATATCTTCCGCAACGCCGAGCATCTGAAGCGCCTCAGGCAATCGGCGAAGATCATGCGCATGTCGATTGCCTACAGCGACGCGCAGCTCACAGCCGGCTTCATCGAGCTGCTGCGCAAGAACCGCTTCACGGAGGGCGTCCATTTTCGGCCCGTCGTCTATTTCGGCGAGGGCGAGGCTTACGGCTTCAAGCCGGAGGAGGTCCACAACGGCGTCTTCGTCCTCGCCTATAGCCGGCCGCACGCGAAGTCGATCACGACCGGAATCCACAGCTGCACCAGCACCTGGCGGCGCAACTCCGATGTCTCCAGCCCGTCGCGGCTCAAAGCTGCGGCCAATTACCACAATTCCCGCCTCGCCACCGTCGAGGCGCGCCTCAACGGCTTCGGTGTGCCGATCATGCTGAATGATCGCGGCGAGGTCGCGGAGAGCCCCGGCTCCTGCTTCATGATGGTGCGCGACGGCGTCCTGGTGACGCCGCCCGTCACCGCCGACATCCTCGAGAGCATCACCCGCGCCACTCTCATTCAGCTCGCCCGTGACGAGCTCGGCCTCCAGGTCCTGGAGCGCGACATCGACCGCAGCGAGGTCTACATTGCGGACGAAGCCTTCTTCTGCGGCAGCGGCGCCGAGGTGCTGCCGATCGTCTCGGTCGACCACTATCCCGTGGGAGAGGGGAAGGTGGGGCCGCTTACGAAAGCGATCCAGGACCTCTATTTCCGCGTGGCGAAGGGCGGCGTCCCGAAATACCGCCATTGGCTGACGCCCGTCTATGGCGAGGCCGGCGCGGCCGCCGCCGCCGCGCAGTAGCGAGTCCGCGACCGCACCCGCGCCCTCGCGAAAATCAAAACTCTATGTCCTCTGCGCCTCCGTGGTGATGGCGCGCGTTCGGCCCGGTTCGGTTTCACCACAGAGGCGCAGAGGGGAGACGAAAGCTCATGCGCCGCCGCGCGGTCGACCCGCTGTCGCCGCCACATCGACGAGGGCGCCGAGGAGGAGGCCGCCGGCGCCGATCGCGAAGACCAGCCCGTAGGAATGGCTGCGATCGAAGAGGAAGGAGAGGAGATAGCCGCTCGCCGCGAAGACGATCGAGAAGGCGACGGTGATCCAGCCCCAGATCTGACGCTGGTGGTCGATTGCGACGAGCTCCGCGAGACGGCCCGAGGCGAGGGCGGTCATGCCGGTGCCGAGGACGCCGCCGAGAAAGGAGGAGATGCCGAGCGGCGCGGGCGCGGTCGAGAGCAATGGCAGGGCGAGACCCAGCCCCATGACGAAAAGGGCGAGGCGAAGGCTCGCGCCGAAGCCGATGCGGTCGGCGAAGAGGGCGCACAGCGCCGGGCCGAGAGCGGCGCCGATTCCGAGCACGACCCAATAGGAGCCGCCGACCGCCAGCCCTTGCCCGAGGCCGCGGGCAATGTAATCCACCCAGAACACGGTGTAGGGAGCGAAGCCGAGGCCGTAAAACGCATAGGCCACGATGAGCACCAGGACCGGCCGTGAGAGCCGCGCGCCCGAGGGGCGCGCCGCGCCGGGCGGCGGCAGCGCCGTCGGCGGAACTCCGCCCCAGGCGATCGCGGCGAGAACCGCCGAGACCGCGGCGAAGCAGAGCCAGGTCTCGGAAAGGCCGAAGCGCACGAGCCAGGGGACGAGCGTGCCGGAGCCGACGATGCCGAGCCCGACCCCGGTGAAGATGGCGCCGCCCACGCGCCCGCGCCGTGCGGCGGGCGTGGCGGCGAGCACCGTCGGGGCCGCCAGCACCATGAGGATGCCGCCGATGACGCCGGAGAGGAGGCGCCAGACGGCGTACCAGAGGAACCCCCAAGGCAGGGCGCAGGCGAGGAAGCTGGCGATTCCGACCACCATCGCGCCCTTGATGAGGCGGCTCGCCGGCACGCGCTCGGCGAGCCGGCGGGCGAGGGCGGCGCCGAGCAGATAGCCGGCGAGGTTGGTCGCGCCGAGATAGGCGGCGGCGCCGGCATCGAACCAGCCCGCGCCGATCAGCGCCGGGATGAGGGGCGTATAGCCGAAGCGGCTGAAGCCGATGCCGATCAGCAGCGCGACAAGGCCGGCGAGCGCCGGGTGCCAGCGACGTAGCCGGGCGCTTCGATCGAGCGGAATGGCGGCGCGCGCGTCGTTCATCGCCTGGGGATCCGACCTCCTGGCGGCGATCCTAGGGGGCGCCGCCATTTTGGAAAGACGGATTGTGGTGAATTGAGCTATCTGTCCTGATGATGGCTTTGCGGCGAGGCGAGGGGCAGTCCATGGATGCGGGTGATCTGGCGGTGTTCGCGGCCGTGGCGCGGGCCGGCGGCATCAACCGCGCGGCGCAGGCGCTCAACACGGTCCAGTCCAACGTGACGCAGCGCGTCCGCCTCCTCGAACGCGAGCTCGGCGTGCCGCTCTTTCATCGCCACAGCCGCGGCGTCACGCTGACGAGCGCCGGGACGCAGCTCCTCCCCTATGCGCAGCGCATCGGGCAGCTTCTCGCCGAGGCACGGCGGGCCGCCACGAACGGCGCCGAGCCGAGCGGCAGGCTTGCCATCGGCTCGCTCGAGACGACCGCGGCGCGGCGGCTGCCGCCGCTCCTGACGCGCTATGCCACCGCCTATCCGCGCGTCGACATCGTGCTGCAGACCGGCACCTCGGCCGAGCTCGTCGAGGACGTGCTCGAGCGGCGGCTCGAAGGCGCTTTCGTGGCCGGACCCGTCGGGAATCCCGAGCTCATCGAGGAGACCATTCTCGAAGAGGAGCTCGTCGTCGTCACGGCGCCACGCGTCCGGACGCTCGATGGCTGTCTCGCGCCACGGCCAGGCATGGCGGAGATCAAGATCCTGGTGCTGCGCGCCGGCTGCTCCTACCGCCAGCGCTTCGAGCAGATTCTGGCGATGCGCGGCGTTGCTGGCGTCAGGCGGCTCGAATTCGGCACGGTCGACGGGATCATCGGCTGCGCCGCCGCCGGCATCGGCATCACCCTCCTGCCGCGTGCCGTCATCGAGCCGGCGCTCCGCGACGGGCGCGTCGCGGCCCATGCACTGCCGCCGGCGGAAGCGCGCGTCGCCACGGTCTTCATCCGCCGCCGCGACGCCTTCGTCTCGACGGCGCTCGCGCGCTTCCTCGATGGCGCGCGCGAAGGCGCGGCCGGTGCCGACGGGGCTGCGGCGGAGAGTCTGAGCCGTCGCGCTTAGCCCCGCGCCGCCTTGGCGAGGCGCAGGCGCAGCGCGTTCAGCCGGATGAAGCCTTCGGCGTCGCGCTGGTCGTAGACCTGGTCCTCCTCGAAGGTGACGTGCGCGAGGCTGTAGAGCGTCTTCGGCGATTTGCGGCCGACGACGCGCGCCAGCCCCTTGTAGAGCTTCATCCGCACCGTGCCTTCGACATGCTCCTGGCTCTTGTCGATGAGCGCCTGCAGCATGAGCCGCTCGGGCGAGAACCAGAAGCCGTTATAGACTAGCTCGGCATAGCGCGGCATGAGCTCGTCCTTCAGATGCGCGGCGCCGCGGTCGAGGGTGATGCTCTCGATGCCGCGATGGGCGGTCTGCAGAATGGTGCCGCCCGGCGTCTCGTAGACGCCGCGCGACTTCATGCCGACGAAGCGGTTCTCGACGAGATCGAGGCGGCCGATGCCATGGCGGCCGCCGAGCTCGTTGAGCCGCGTCAGGAGCCGCGCCGGCGACAGCCTCTCGCCATCGATGGCGACGGGATCGCCGCCCGCGAACTCGATCTCGACATATTGCGGCTCGTCGGGCGCCGCCTCCGGCGCCACCGTCCGGCTATAGACGAACTCGCCGGGCTCGCTCCACGGATCCTCCAGCACCTTGCCCTCGGCCGAGATGTGGAGGAGGTTCGAATCGACCGAGAAGGGCGCCTCGCCGCGCTTGTCCTTGGCGATCGGGATCTGGTGCTTCTCGGCATAGTCGAGAAGCCGGCTGCGCGAGCCCAGATCCCATTCGCGCCACGGCGCCACGACCTTGATGTCCGGCTTCAGCGCGTAATAAGTCAGCTCGAAGCGGACTTGGTCGTTACCCTTGCCGGTGGCGCCATGAGCGACCGCGTCGGCGCCCACCTCATTTGCGATCTCGATCTGGCGCTTGGCAATGAGCGGGCGGGCGATCGAGGTGCCGAGCAGGTACTCGCCCTCGTAGAGGGCATTTGCGCGGAACATCGGAAAGACGAAGTCGCGGACGAATTCCTCGCGCAGATCCTCGATGAAGATCTCCTTGACCCCCAGCAGCTCGGCTTTCTTGCGCGCCGGCTCCAGCTCCTCGCCCTGACCCAGATCGGCGGTGAAGGTCACGACCTCGCAGCGATAGGTCTCCTGCAACCATTTGAGGATGACCGAGGTGTCGAGGCCGCCCGAATAGGCCAGCACGACCTTCTTGATATTGCCGCTCTTCATCGACCGTGCCCTTCCGCCGCTGAAATCCGTGCCGGGTTGTAACGGCAAAGGCGGAGCGGCGGCAAGCGGCAGCGGAGAGGCGGCCCGATGCCGCCGGGCGGGCGGCGAGAACACGGGCCCTTGCCGCGCGTTGTGCTTTCAAATGGATACCGAATTGAGGAGCCAAAGATGAAACAGCTTGCTGGAACCGCGATGGTGATCGCCCTCCTCGCCGCCGGCCCGGCGCTCGCCCAGAGCACGACGCCGCAGACGCGGCAGAATGCGGCGAGCGCCGGCACCTCGACGCCGCAGAAGCTCGATTCTCAGGATCGGAGCTTCGTCACCAAGGCCGCCGAGGGCGGCGTTTCCGAGGTGAAGCTCGGCCAGCTCGCCCTCGACAAGGCATCGAACCCACACGTGAAGCAGTTCAGCCAGAAGATGATCGACGACCACAAGAAGGCCGATCGGCAGCTTCGCCAAGCGCTTGCCGAGGACAAGGTCGCCTTCCCCGACCATATGAGCTCGGACGCGGCGAACACCTATGACAAGCTGGCGAAGGAATCGGGCAAGAATTTCGACCAGGACTACATGCAGGCGATGATCAGCGACCACCAGCAGGACGTGAGCGCCTTCGAGGACGAAGCCAAGAACGGCAAGGATCAGAGCCTGAAGCAATACGCCGAGAACACGCTGCCGATCTTGCGCCAGCACCTGCAGACGGCGAAGAACATCAACAATCAGCTGAGCAAGCAGCAGTAGCGGTCGGCTGCGCCTCGGTCAGGCGGGCTTGCCGCCGGCGGCGGCGAGGGGGCGGCGCGATCGCCGCCGCCGCGGCGCCAGGCGCACCGTCTTCGCCGGCGGGCGGAGCGGCGTCGTCCGCGGCGCGGCGTTGCGCCACACTTCCCACGGCGCCTCTCCCTTGGCGTAGAGGGATTCGAGCGCCTGGAGATCCTTGAAGGTGTCGACGCAGCGCCAGAATCCTTCGTAGTCATGCGCCGTCAGCTTGCGCGCCTCGATGAGGCGCTGGAAAGGCTGCTCGACCAGCTCTTCGCCGGGCCGGATGTAATTGAAGATCTCGCGGCGGAAGACGAAGTATCCGCCATTGATCCAGGCATTGGCGCTGATCACGTTGTCGACGCCGAGCACGGTGCCGTCGGGCGTCCGCGAGACGAAGTGGAAGCTGTAATTCGGCCGCACCGCGAGGAAGGTGCCGATGCTGCCGCGGCGCTCGAACTCCTCGATAAGGACCGGCAGCGGAAAATCGGTGAGCCCGTCGCTGTAATTGGCGAGGAAGCTCTCCTCGCCCGCGAGGAACGGCTCGACCGCCTTCAAGCGCTCGCCGATATTCGAGGCGATGCCGGTCTCGACGAAGGTGATGCGCCAATCCTCGATGTCGCGGCGCAGGAGGTCGACGCGCCGCGCGCCGTGCGAGAGCACGAAGTCGTTGGAGAGACACTCGTCGTAATTGAGGAAATACTCCTTGATCGCGTCTGCCTTGTAGCCGAGGCAGAGGATGAAATCCGTGTGGCCGAAATGGGCATAGTATTTCATGACGTGCCACAGGATCGGCCGGTAGCCGAGCGGCACGAGCGGCTTCGGAATCTTTTCCGAAAAGTCGCGCAAGCGCGTTCCCAACCCGCCGCAGAACAACACGACTTTCATCCGTGTTCTCCACCGCCTCAGCGCGAGCGCCGCTCTCGCCCGCTGCCGGCGCCAGGGCGGCTGTGATCGCGCATGCGCGAGCGTTAACGGGAGGGTGGCGGGTTCGTTCCGGCCTCGCTACCGCGATGCGAGGAGCGCCTGGGCGACGAGGTCGACGGGCCAGAAGAGGCTCGCCTGGATGCCGATGACCCATTCATAGGCCTCGATGGCCCGGTCGCCGGTCGTGAGGTAAGTCCGGGCGTGCCAGGCGACATCGCCGAGGACGCCGACGAAATAAAGGAGCAGGACCCAGCGCCGCAGCGCCGCACGACCCGTCGCCGCGCCTCTCCGTTCGGGCAGCGCCGGCGATCCGGTCATGCCTATTCGACGATGATGCGCGGCGCCGGCCGGGAGCTGGCGGCGCCGACTTTCTCCCAGACGCGGTTCGCCATGGCGCGATAGACGCGGGCGTGCGCGCTTTCGGGTTGGGCGACGACGATGGGCGTGCCGCCATCGGAGGTCTCGCGGATGGCGATGTCGAGCGGCAGCTCGCCCAGGAACTCGACATTGAGCCGCGCCGCTTCCTGCCGCGCCCCGCCATGGCTGAAGATGTCGCTGCGCTCGCCGCAATGCGGGCAGGTGAAATAGCTCATATTCTCGATGATGCCGAGCACCGGCACATCGACCTTGCGGAACATGTTGAGGCCCTTGCGCGCATCGAGCAGGGCGATGTCCTGCGGCGTCGATACGATGACCGCGCCCGAGAGCGGCACCTGCTGGGCCATGGTGAGCTGTGCATCGCCCGTGCCGGGCGGCAGGTCGACGACGAGAATATCGAGCTCGCCCCAAGCGACGTCGCGCAGCATCTGGTTGAGCGCGCTCATCACCATGGGCCCGCGCCAGATCATCGGCGTCTCCTCGGGCACGAGGAAGCCCATCGACATGCATTTGACGCCGTGATTCTGCATGGGTTCGAGGACGCGGCCGTCGCGCGAATTCGGCCGCCCGGAGATGCCGAGCATGCGCGGCATCGAAGGGCCGTAGATGTCGGCGTCGAGAACGCCGACGCGCAGCCCGTTGGCGCGGAGCGCGAGCGCGAGATTGGCCGCCGTCGTCGATTTGCCGACCCCGCCCTTGCCCGAGGCGACGGCGACGATCGTCCGCACGCCCGGGATGAGCGGCTTGGCGGCGCCGGTGCCGTGCCGGGGCGCCGCGCCGCGCGGCGGAGCCGGGCCCTGCCGCTGCGCCGTCAGCACGGCGCTCACCGAAAGGACCCCCGGCAGCGCGTCGACGGCACGCTCGGCCGCCTGCCGCAGCGATTCGAGCCGCGCGGCGCGCGACGGCTCGACTTCGAGGGCGAAGGCGACGTGGCCGTCGCGCACCGCCAGTCCCGAGACCATGCCGAGGCCGACGACATCGCCGCCGCGCTCCTCGTCGCGCACGCGCCGCAGCGCGTCCAGAACCTGCTGCTCCGACGGCCCGCTCATGGCGTCAGCGCCGCCGCCTGCCGGTCGATTGCGCCGCTCTTCATCGTCCTCGTGCTGTCCTCGTGCTTGACATCGCCGCGTCTTTCCCATTTATCGGCACGAGAGTCCGCGCCGCCAAAGGCCCGCGCGGAGCTTCGCCATAACGCGGGACTGCTGTCATATAAGGGGCGGCGATCGCTTTTGAAAGGCGCGCCGGGATGCGCGCCGAGGGAGTCTTCCTCCGATGGGCTCGTATCATCAAAGTGGCGGCGGCCCCTGGGGCGGCGGGCCGTGGGGCGGGCCGCCCCGCGGCGGCGGCCAGCCGCCCCGCGGCCGGGGTCCGCAGCCACCGAACATCGAGGAATTGCTGCGCCGCAGCCAAGAGCAGTTCCGCCGCTGGTTTCCGGGGGGGAGCCGCGGCGGCGGCAACCGACGCAATCTCTATGTCCTCATCGCCGGCGCCGCCGTCGCGCTGTGGCTCGCCAGCGGCTTCTACCGCGTGCTGCCGGACGAGCAGGGGGTGGTGCTGAGGTTCGGACGCTACGACCGCACCACCGCGCCCGGGCTCAACTACCACCTGCCGGCGCCGATCGAGACCTATTTCACGCCGAAGGTGACGCGCGTCAACCGGATCGAGATCGGCTACCGCTCCGGCACGGCCTCGGCGAGTACCGGCCGCACGGCCGCCGTCCGCCAGGTGCCCGAAGAGGCGCTGATGCTGACCGGCGACGAGAACATCGTCGACATCAACTTCACCGTGTTCTGGCTCATCAAGGACGCGCAGCAATACCTCTTCAACATCCGCAATCCCGACGTCACGGTGAAGGCGGCGGCCGAGAGCGCGATGCGCGAGGTGGTCGGGCGGACCCCCATCGCCTCGGCCCTTGCCGAAGGGCGCAAGCAGATCGAGGACGACACCCAGAAGCTTCTTCAGGAGATTCTCGACAGCTACGGCGCCGGCATCACCGTCGTCCAGGTGCAGCTCCAGAAAGTGGATCCGCCGGCGCCGGTCATCGACGCCTTCCGCGACGTCCAGCGCGCGCGCGCCGACCAGGAGCGCAAGCGCAACGAGGCCGATACCTATCGCAACAGCATTCTTCCGGTGGCGCGCGGCCAGGCCGTCAAGATCGTGCAGGACGCCGAGGCCTATAAGCAGCAGGTCGTCGCCCAGGCGCAGGGCGACGCGCAGCGCTTCCTTTCGGTCTACAACGCCTATCTCGCGGCCAAGGACGTGACGACGCAGCGCCTCTATATCGAGACGATGGAGGCGATCCTCAAGGACGCCAACAAGATCATCATCGACAAGGCGGCGCAGGGCTCGGGCGTCGTTCCCTACCTGCCGCTGCCCCAGCTCAATCCGGAGAAGCCGCCGCCCGCCGCGGCGCCGCCAGCGCCGCCGCCGCCGGCGGGCACGGCGCCGCGCGTCAGCCAGGGAATGACGGGCTTCGGCCAGCAGGGGGCGCCCCAATGAGCCGGGTGGCCTTGGGCGCGGCGGCGGCTTTCGTCGTCCTCGTCATCATCGTGGCGATGGGCTCGCTCTTCATCGTCGACCAGACCGAGCAGGCGATCGTGCTGCAGCTCGGCGCCTACAAGCGGACGATCCGCGAGCCGGGCCTGCAGGTGAAGGTGCCGTTCCTGCAGAACGTCGTTTATTTCGACCGCCGCGTCCTCGATGCCGAGCCGCCGACGGAAGAGGTGATCGCCGCCGATCAGAAGCGCCTCGTCGTCGACAGCTATGCGCGCTTCCGCGTCAGCGATCCGCTGCAATTCTATCAGTCGGTCGGGACCGAATTGGGCGCGCGCAGCCGGCTCGATTCGATCATCAGCGCCAGCCTGCGCCGCGTACTCGGCAGCGTGCCGCTTGCCGCGGTCTTGTCCGATCAGCGCGCGCAGATCATGCATCAGATCACCGCCGAGGTGCGCGACCAGGCGAAGCCTTTCGGCATCCAGGTCCTCGACGTGCGGCTGCGGCGCACCGACCTGCCCGAGGAGAACAACCAGGCGATCTACGCGCGCATGCAGTCAGAGCGGCAGCGCGAGGCGCAGGAGTTCCGCGCGCAAGGCGACGAGCTGGCGCAGCGCATCCGCTCGATTGCCGAGCGCGAGCGCACCGTCATCCTCGCTGAGGCGCAGCGTCAATCGGAGGTCCTGCGCGGCGAGGGTGAGGGCGAGGCGGTCAAGATCTATGCCGACGCATTCGGCAAGGACAAAGGCTTCTTCGCCTTCTATCGCTCGATGCAGGCCTATCGCGACGCGCTCGGCGCCCGCAATACGACGCTCGTCCTCAGTCCGGACAGCGAGTTCTTCCGCTTCTTCGGCGACGCCGCCGGCCAGCAAGCCGCGCCCTCAAGACCAGGGCAAGGAGCGCCGGCGGGCGCTCCCTATCCTTGACGCGGGCCGGGAGCGACGCCGTTCGGCATGAAGGATTTGTGGACCGCGCTGGCGCTCGTGCTCGTCCTCGAAGGCGTCGTCTATGCCCTCTTTCCCGAAGGCATGAAGCGCATGGCCGCGCAGATGCTGACCGTCCCGGCGCCCATGCTGCGCGCCGCCGGTCTTGTCGCCGCCTGCCTCGGGGTCGGCGCCGTCTGGCTCGTCCGGCAGTGACGCTTGCCCCGCCGCCGCACTCTCGCCATCTTCCTGTGGCGCGATCGCGCCATGTCGAAGCCGCCGGGCGCCCGTGATCGGCCGCGGCGGGGATTGAACCTTGTGGGTTTCGCACGCGATTTGCCGTAAGCTTCGATGATCGCGCCTCGCCCTGCTATGGAGTTGACAGAAGTGAGCCGTCCGCGTCCTGGCCTTCTCGGCTGCCGGCGCCTGCGCGATGCGCAAAGCTGGTCCCTTCGCCTGCTCGTGCTGCTTGCCTGCCTGGCGCTGCTCGGCGGCGAGGCCTCCGCGAAGGCGGGCCCGGACGGCTTCTCCGAGCTTGCCGAGAAGCTGCTGCCCGCCGTCGTCAACGTTTCGACGACGCAGACGCTGAAGGCGGACCGGCAGCGGCCGGAGATGCCGCAATTCCCGCCGGGTTCGCCCTTCGAAGAATTCTTCAAGGACTTCCTCGACCGCAACCTGCCGCACGGGCAGCAGCGGCCCGACGTCGCGCCGCGCAAGGCGACCTCGCTTGGATCCGGCTTCATCATCGATCCTTCGGGCCTCGTCGTCACCAATAACCACGTCATCGCCGACGCCGACGAGATCACCGTCATCCTGCACGACAATACGAGCCTCAAAGCCGAAGTGGTCGGGAAGGACATCAAGACCGACCTCGCTCTGCTGCGCGTCAAGGCCGACCATCCGCTGCCCGCCGTCGGCTTCGGCGACAGCGACAAGATGAAGATCGGCGATTGGGTGCTGGCGATCGGCAATCCCTTCGGGCTCGGCGGCACCGTCACGGCCGGCATCGTCTCGGCGCGCGCCCGCGATATCCAGCAGGGGCCCTACGACGATTTCATCCAGACCGACGCCGCCATCAATCGCGGCAATTCCGGCGGGCCGATGTTCAACATGAACGGCGAGGTGGTCGGCATCAATACCGCCATCTTCTCGCCTTCGGGCGGCTCGATCGGCATCGGCTTCGCCATCCCGTCGGATCTCGCCAAGCCCGTCATCGCCCAGTTGAAGGAGTTCGGCCACGCGCGGCGCGGCTGGCTCGGCGTCCGCATTCAGAGCGTCACCGACGAGATCGCCGAGAGTCTCGGCCTCGACAAGCCGCACGGCGCGCTGGTCGCCACCGTCAGCGACAAGGGCCCGGCGCAGGCCGCCGGCATCCAGCCGGGCGACGTGGTGCTGAGCTTCGATGGCAAGGACATTCCCGACATGAAGCATCTGCCGCGCGTCGTCGCCGAGACGCCGATCGACAAGACGGTGAAGGTGACGATCTGGCGCAAGCGCCAGCAGCAAACACTCGAGGTCAAGGTCGGCGAGCTTCAGGACGAGGAGGAAAAGACGGCCAGCCTCTCGTCGGGACAGCAGGCGCCGCATCCCGATGCCGGGACGACGGTGAAGGCGCTCGGCCTGACGCTCTCCTCCGTCACCCCCGACCTCAAGCAGAAGTTTTCATTGGCCGACGATGCTGACGGCGTCGTCGTCGTCGATGTGGCGAGCAACAGCGCCGCCGCCGAGAAGGGGCTGAAGCCCGGCGACGTTATCGTCGAGGCGGCGCAGCAGGAGGTGAAGACGCCGGCCGATGTCACGGCGCGGATCAAGGACGCGAAGGCGAGCGGCCGCAAATCGATCCTGCTGTTGATCGACCGCGCCGGCGATCTCCGCTTCGTCGCCCTGCGCCTCGATCAGGGCTGAGCGCGACTTACGAGCCGGATTGCGCCGTTCCGGTCTCGAAGAGCTTCTGGAAGTCCCGGAGCTCGGCAAGGTTGAGGTCGGAGACCGCCCAGAGCGACATGCCGCCCTGGCGCCAATGCAGGACGTTGAAGCCGCGTTCGGAGAAGCTCTCCATGCCGCGCGGGGCGCCATCGCCCTGATCGCCGGCATCGGCCGGCATGACGAACACGTTGATCGGATGCTGGCGGTGGCGATAGACGAGCGCCGCCACCGGACGCTCGTCGAGATAGTCGAGCCGGCCGCCGACCAGCGGGAATCCCTGGTCCTTCAGATCGTCGACCGGCGGCGAGATGTCGAGCTTGCCGTGGAACCAGGGCTTCACCGTGTGCTGGTCGGAGGATGCGACATCCGTGAGGTGTCCCGCCATCAGCGAGCGGATATGGTCGCTGACGACCTGCTGAACGACCGTGTCCTGCTGGCGCGGCAGCGTGAAATAAGCCGTCATGCCCGAGGAGGCGGCGATGGCGAGCACCAGCGAGGCCGCCATCGCCGCCGGGCGCCAATAGGCGGGACGGCGCGGCGGCGCGCTTGCGGTCGGCATCCGCGGCCGGCTTTCGGCCGCGGCCTCGTCCTCGAGGGCGGCGGCAATGCGCAGGCGCAGCTTCGCCGGCGCCGCGAAGCGCAGTGCCTGCGTCTTCAGGGCCGCGCCGAGCTGGCGCTGCTCGTCCGAGGACGCCCGGCATTGCGGGCAGCCGCGGAGGTGGGCATCGAGCTCGGCCGCCTGTGCCGGATCGAGCTCGCCCTCGAGATGCGGCAGGATGAGGTCCGTCGATTGCTTGCAGTTCATTGCTCGTGCCTCGCCGCCGCGCTGTGCCGCCAGGCGCGCTGCAGCCTCTGCCGGGCGCGCGCCAGGCGGGACATCACGGTCCCGATCGGCAACTCCAGAATCTCCGCGATGTCACGATACGACATTTCCTCGATTTCGCGCAGTACGAGTATCTCGCGGTAGAGCGGCGGCAGCTTTCCGATCAGCTCCGTCAGCAATTCGGCATCGAGGCGCTGCAGCAACAACGTTTCCGGATCATTGCCGCTTGCCGCTCCGCCGGCCTCGCCGTCCGCGAGCGTCCGCTCCTCGTCGATCTCCGCCTCGCTCGCCGCCACGATCTCGACGGGGCGGTTGCGCGCCAGCCAGGTGAAGCAGGTGTGGCGCACGATCTTCAGGATCCAGGCCCGCGCGTCGCCGCCGCGATAGCCGTCGAAGAAGCGGAAGGCGCGCAGATAGGCTTCCTGCACCACGTCCTGGGCGTCGTGGTCATTGCGCGTCAGCCACCGTGCCAAATTGTAGGCGGCATCCATATGCGGGACCGCGATGTCATTGAACCGCTTCAGCCTTTCGTGCTCGACCAACACTCCCCCTTGCCGACCGGCTCCATGCAGTCCAGACCCGAGAGGCGCCGATTCTATTCCCGCCCGGCGGCGCGGGCGACGGATGCGCGGTCAAGAATCGTGGAATAACCCCGATGCGCCGCCGGTCTTGCTCGACATCCGCAGCCCCCACCCTTGGAGAGGGAGTTTAGCATGACCAAAGGGATCGACCGCAGGGAGTTTGCCAAGCTGATCGGGCTCGGCGGCGTCGTCTTCGCATCCGGCCTCGTCAATCCTCTTGCCGGCAGCGCGGCGCGGGCGGCGGCGATGGCCGACGACTTCTTCTTCGTCCAGCTCTCAGACACGCATTGGGGCTTCAAGGGAAAGCCCAATCCGGAGGCCGAGCATACGTTCCCTATGGCGATCAAGGCGGTGAACGAGCTGCCCGAGCAGCCGGATTTCATCGTCTTCACCGGCGATCTGACGCATACGACGGACGATGTCGCCGAACGCAAGAAGCGGATGACCGAATTCAAGGAGATGCTGAAGGGGCTGAAGACTCAGCGCATTTACCTCATGCCGGGCGAGCATGACGGCTCGCTCGACAAGAGCGCCGCCTTCAAGGAGATCCTGCATCCCGAGACGCATTACACCTTCGACCACAAGGGCGTCCATTTCATCGTCCTCGACAATGTTTCCGATCCCGGCGCCGCGCTCGGCGACGAGCAGCTCGCCTGGCTCGCCGACGATCTCAAGAAGCAGAAGCCCGAGACGCGCATCGTCGTCTTCACCCACCGCCCGCTCTTCGACCTCTATCCGCAATGGGACTGGGCGACGCGGGACGGCGCCAAGGCGGTCGATCTCCTGATGCCGCACAAGAACGTGACCGTCTTCTACGGCCACATCCACCAGGAAAACCACCATATGACCGGGCACATCGCCCACCATTCGGCGAAATCGCTGGTCTTCCCGCTGCCGGCACCGGGATCGCAGGAGAAGCGCACGCCCCTTGCCTGGGATCCCAATCATCCCTTCAAAGGCCTCGGCTGGCGCGAGGTCACGGCGGAAGCCAAGAAAGGCGACTACCGGATCCTCGAAATCCCGGTGAACAAGGCCGAAGCATGATTTCTCCCAGCCTACCGAAGCCGCTCCTTTGGGGCGGCGGCGGGCTCCTCGCGGCCGGGCTCGCCCTGGCCGCGGTGGCCGCCCGCGGCGAAGGCGAGCAGGTCGTCTCGATGACGGCCATGAAATTCGAGTTCACGCCGGAGACGGTGACGCTGAAGAAGGGCGTTCCCGTCATCCTCGAACTGACCTCGCTCGACCGCACGCACGGCTTCACGATTCCGGAGCTGAAGCTGCGGGCGGACATCCTCCCCGACCAGACGGTGCGGGTCCGCATCGTTCCCGAGAAGGTCGGGCGCTACGGTTTTCACTGCGACAATTTCTGCGGCGATGGCCACGAGGACATGTCCGGCACCATCGTCGTCACGGAATGAAGCGCCGCAACCGAAGCGGCCCGCCTCTCGCGGGGCGGGCCGCCGCTTACGGACGGATGATCTCCTCGGCGCGGTAGCCCTGCATGTAGAGGAGGGCGGCGAGGTCGCAATGGTCGATGCGGACGCGAATGCGCGCCGCGACCGCCGGCTTCGCGCGAAAGGCGACTCCGAGTCCGGCGGCTTCCAGCATCGGCACGTCATTGGCGCCGTCGCCGACGGCGAGCGTCGCCGATAGGGGCAGTTCGCGCTCGGCGGCAAGGCGCCGCAGGGTTGCGAGCTTGACCTCGCGCGTGACGACCGGCTCTTCCACGGTGCCGGCGAGGCAGTCTCCGGCGAGGCTGAGCTCGTTGGCGATGTCGCAGTCGAAGCCGAGCATTTCCCGTATCCGCCGTGTAAAATAGCGAAAGCCGCCGGAGACGAGGGCCGTCGTCGCGCCGCCCGCGCGCATGGTGGCGACGAGCGCCGCGGCGCCGGGCGTGAGGCGGATGCGCGATGCCGCCTCCTCGAGCCGGCGCTGCGGCATTCCTTTCAGCAGCGCGACGCGCGCGGTGAGGGCCGCGGTGAAGTCGATCTCGCCATTCATGGCGCGGCGGGTGATCTCGGAGACTTCCGCCTCAAAGCCGAGGAAAGCCGCGAGCTCGTCCAGCATCTCGTTCTCGATGATGGTCGATTCCATGTCGGCGACGAGCAGCCGCTTGCGCCGCCCCTCTGCCGGCTGGACGGCGAGATCGACGGGAAGCTGACCGAACTCCGTCGACAGAACGCGCCGGGCCGCGGCGTCCGCCTGATCGGCCGAAAGCCCGGCGAAGGCGATGTCGCAGGCCGTCTCCGGGGCGAGCCAATGGGTCTCGCCGAGATCGGCGCCGAGGCGCTCGAGCGCCGCCGCCAGGGCGGAGAGGACCGGGCCGAGCCGGCCGCGTGCGCCTTCGGCCGCGACAAGGGTGAGGACTGCCTTTGGCACGCGCGGGTTATGGGCGAGGGCGGGGCCGAAGGCAAGCGAGCCGTGCTACAAGCGGGCGCAGCATGAAGGGATCACGCACCGCGCCACCGCCTCTTGTCCTCGTCGGCGGTCCGACGGCCAGCGGCAAGTCGGCCCTGGCGCTGGCGCTGGCGAAGGAATTCGGCGGCTCGGTCATCAATGCCGACAGCATGCAGGTCTATCAGGACCTGCGGGTGCTGACGGCACGCCCCGGACCGGAGGAGGAAGCGCAGGCGCCGCACCGTCTCTTCGGCGTGCTCGACGCGGCCGATCCCTGTTCGGCGGCGCGCTGGGCCAAGATGGCGGAAGCCGAGATCGCGGCGGCGCATGCGGCGCGGCGCCTGCCGATCCTGGTCGGCGGCACCGGGCTCTATTTCCGGGCGCTGCTGCGCGGCCTCGCCCCCGTCCCGCCGGTCCCGCCGGCGACCCGCGCGGAGGCGCAGCGCCTCCACCGCGTGCTCGGCGGCGCCGCTTTCCGGGCGGCGCTCGCCGCGCGCGATCCGGAGAGCGCGGCGCGGCTGCCGCCGGGCGACACCAGCCGCCTCATCCGCGCCTATGAAGTCGTGGCGGCGACGGGTGTCCCGATCGGCGAATGGCGCCGCAGGCAGCCGGCCTCCGCGCTGGCTTCGCGGGTCGCGACGCTCATTCTCCTGCCGCCGCGCCCCGCGCTCTATGCGCGCTGCGATGCCCGCTTCGCCGCTATGATCCGCGCCGGCGCGATCGAGGAGGTGCGCGCCTTGCTGCGGCGCCGCCTCGATCCGGCGCTGCCGGCGATGAAGGCGGTGGGGGTGGGAGAGATAGCGCGCTTCCTTGCCGGCGCGGCCACGCTCGATGAGGCGGTTGCGGCAGGCCAGCAGGCGACGCGGCGCTACGCCAAGCGGCAATATACCTGGTTCCGGCATCAGATGCCGGGCGCCTGGATCATCGGCGAGCAATTTTCGGAAAGTATCACCCCAGAAATCTTTGCATTTATTCGCCGGTTTCTGTTGACCCTGCCGTGAGCCGCCTCTACCGTGACCGCCCCCGCATCAGGATGGCGGAAGGCAAAGGTTTTCCGTACTCTGCGCGGTGATCTGCCATGGAGGATCAAATTATGTCGGGCGAGCGGCTCGCGGGAGCGGAAATGGTCATCAAGGCTCTGAGCGATCAGGGCGTTGATGTCGTATTCGGCTATCCCGGCGGGGCCGTGCTCCCGATCTATGACGCGCTCTTCAAGCAGAACGCGGTGCGCCACATCCTCGTCCGCCACGAGCAGGCGGCCGTCCATGCCGCCGAAGGCTACGCCCGGACAACCGGCAAGGTCGGCGTCGTGCTCGTGACGAGCGGGCCGGGGGCGACCAATGCCGTGACCGGCCTCACCGATGCCCTCATGGATTCGATCCCGATCGTCTGCCTCACGGGCCAGGTGCCGACGCATCTCATCGGCAACGACGCCTTTCAGGAGGCGGATACGACGGGGATCACGCGCCCCTGCACCAAGCACAATTACCTCGTCAAGAGCATCGGCGACTTGCCGCGGATCATGCACGAAGCATTCTACGTGGCGCGCACGGGGCGGCCGGGACCGGTCGTCGTCGATCTGCCGAAGGACATCCTCTTTGCGACCGGCGAGTACAGCGGTCCGCAAAGCGTCGTGCATAAGAGCTACCGGCCGCAGACGACGCCCGACCCGGCGCGCATCGAGGAGGCGCTGGCGCTGCTCGCGGCGGCGAAGCGGCCGATCTTCTATGGCGGCGGCGGCCTCATCAATGCCGGTCGCCGCGCCAGCGAGCTCTTTGCCGAGCTCGTGCGCGCCACCGACTACCCCTGCACGCTGACGCTGATGGGCCTCGGCGCCTTCCCGGCGAGCGATCCGCATTTCCTCGGCATGCTCGGCATGCACGGCACCTTCGAGGCCAATCACGCGATGCATGATTGCGACCTCATGGTCGCGGTCGGCGCGCGCTTCGACGACCGGGTGACGGGGAAGATCTCGGCCTTCTCGCCCGGCTCGAAGAAAATCCATATCGACATCGATCCGAGCTCGATCAACAAGAACGTCCGCATCGACGTGCCGATCGTCGGCGATGCCGCCCTCGTCCTCGAAGCGCTGCTCACCGGGTGGAAGGCGCGCAAGGCCAAACCCGACCGCGCCGCGCTCAAATCCTGGTGGAGCCGCATCGAGGAGTGGCGCAAGCGCGACTGCCTGCGCTACGCCCGCAGCAATGACGTCATCAAGCCGCAATACGCGATCGAGCGCCTCTACAAGGCGACGCGCGGCCGCGACGTCTACATCACGACCGAGGTCGGCCAGCACCAGATGTGGGCGGCGCAGTTCTTCAAATTCGAGGAGCCTTATCGCTGGATGACCTCGGGCGGGCTCGGCACAATGGGCTACGGGCTGCCGGCGGCGATGGGCGTCCAGATCGCCCATCCGGAAGGGCTCGTCATCGACATCGCCGGCGAGGCCTCGATCCTGATGAACATCCAGGAGATGTCGACGCTCTGCCAGTACCGCCTACCGGTCAAGGTCTTCATCCTCAACAACGAATATATGGGCATGGTGCGGCAGTGGCAGGAGCTGCTGCATGGCGGCCGCTATTCCGAGAGCTACACGGCGGCGCTTCCCGACTTCGTGAAGCTCGCCGAGGCCTTCGGCGGCGTCGGCCTGCGCGCGACCAAGGTCTCGGAGCTCGACGATGTCATCGGCGAGATGCTGGCGGTCGAGAAGCCGGTCATCGCCGATATCTGCGTCGACAAGTTCGAGAACTGCTTCCCGATGATCCCTTCCGGCGCGGCCCACAATGAAATGCTGCTGGGGCCGCAGGACGAGGCGCGCAAGCCCGTCTCGGAAGAAGGCATGGTGCTGGTGTGAGTTGCGCGGTCCTCACGGACCAATTAGACTAGTCTCAGACTGGTCGGAGATGTTCATGAATGTCGGCGCGTATGAGGCAAAGACTCGGTTCTCTCAGCTGCTGGAGCGGGTCGAGAAGGGTGAGCGCATCACCATCACCAAGCATGGCAAGCCCATCGCCGTGCTTGCCCCAGCGGAAGCATCGCGCAAGCGCCCTGCCGCCGAGGTCATAGAGGACGTCCTGAAATTCCGCGAAAGGCACCCGCTCGATGGGCTTTCGATCAAGGCGATGATCGAGGAGGGACGCCCCTGATCCGCTTTGTCCTTGACAGTTCGGTCACGATGAATTGGTGCTTCAAGGATGAAGCGGACGCCTATTCCGTGGCGGTGCTCGAGCATCTCGGGACCGCGACCGCGATCGTGCCGACGATCTGGAGCTACGAGGTCGTCAACGTCCTCCGTATCGGCGAGAAGCTGGGCCGGCTGTGCGGCGATGAATCAGGCGAGTTTCTCGAATACCTCCGTCAGTTCTCGATCGTCGCGGCCGAGCTGCCGCCGCGGCTGGATCAGCTACTTGTCGTGGCGCGGCGCTACGGCCTCACGAGCTATGATGCGGCATATCTCGACCTTGCAATTAGAGAGGGCGTGCCGATCGCGACGAGGGATAGCGGGCTGCGAGCGGCGGCGCGGGAAGCGCGAGTGGACCTGCTTGCCGCCGAGGCGGCAGCATGACCGAGCCCGTTGAGCGCCATACCATCGCCGTCCTCGTCGACAACGAGCCGGGCATCCTGGCGCGCGTCATCGGCCTCTTCTCCGGGCGCGGCTACAACATCGAAAGCCTCACCGTCGCCGAGACCGACCGTGCCAACAACCTCTCGCGCATCACCATCGTGACCTCCGGCACGAGCATGATCATCGAGCAGATCAAGGCGCAGCTCCTGCGCCTCGTGCCGGTGCACCGCGTGCGCGACCTCACGATCGAAGGGCCGCATGTCGAGCGCGAGCTCGCCCTCATCAAGATGGCGAGCACGGGACCGGCGCGAGTCGAATCCCTGCGCCTTGCCGACATTTTCCGCGCCAAGGTGGTCGACGCCACGACCGAGAGCTTCGTCTTCGAGCTGACCGGCTCGACCGAGAAGCTGAACGCCTTCATCACCCTCATGGAGCCGCTGGGGCTCGCCGACGTGTCGCGCACCGGCGTCGTGGCGATCTCGCGCGGTCCCGGAAGCTTCTGAACGGATCTGGAAAGGGGAGCGCCCGAGAGATGCGTGTCTATTACGATCGCGATGCCGATGTGAACCTCGTCAAGGCGAAGAAGGTCGCCGTCATCGGCTATGGCAGCCAGGGCCACGCCCACGCGATGAATCTGCGCGACAGCGGCGTCAAGGAAGTGGCCGTCGGGCTCCGCCCCGGCTCGACCTCGGCGAAGAAGGCCGAAGCCGCCAAATTCAAGGTCATGACGCCGGCGGAAGCGGCGAAATGGGCCGACATCGTCATGGTGCTGACGCCCGACGAGCTGCAGGCGAAGCTCTACAACGACGATCTGAAGCCGAATATGCGGCAGGGCGCGGCGATCGCCTTCGCGCACGGCCTCAACATCCATTTCAAGCTCATCGAGGCGCGGCCCGACATGGATGTCTTCATGATCGCCCCGAAGGGACCGGGCCACACCGTGCGCTCGGAGTACCTGCGCGGCGGCGGCGTCCCGTGTCTCGTCGCGGTCGATCAGAACCCCTCGGGCAACGCCCTCGAAATCGCGCTCTCCTATGCCTCGGCGATCGGCGGCGGGCGCGCCGGCGTCATCGAGACGACCTTCAAGGAGGAGTGCGAGACCGATCTCTTCGGCGAGCAATCGGTGCTCTGCGGCGGCCTCTGCGCGCTCATCATGGCGGGGTACGAGACGCTGGTCGAAGCCGGCTACGCCAAGGAGATGGCCTATTTCGAATGCCTCCACGAGGTGAAGCTCATCGTCGACCTCATCTACGAGGGCGGCCTCGCCAATATGCGCTACTCGATCTCGAATACGGCGGAATATGGCGACTACACGCGCGGGCCGCGCATCATCAACGACGCCGTCAAGGCCGAGATGAAGCGCGTCCTCGACGACATCCAATCCGGGCGATTCGCCCGCGACTGGGTGCTGGAGAACGCCGCCGGCCAGGCGAGCTTCAAGGCGATGCGGCGGAGAGCCGCCGAGCACGACATCGAGAAGGTCGGCGAGAAGCTGCGCGCCATGATGCCCTGGATCGCCGCCAACAAGCTCGTCGACAAGACGAAGAATTGAGCGAACCTCCCGCGAGGTTCTCGCATTCCCACATCGTCAACTGCGACATGCGCTTCGCTCCTCTCCGCTCCCGGGGGCGGAGAGGCTGGGCGAGGTGGGGGATTCCAGGGCGACGGCCGAGCGGGCGGCGACGCCACCTCGCCCCTGCCTTTCCCCACTTCGTGGCGGAGAGGGGCTCATCGCGCCTATCGTGCGATGTGAGTATGGTAGTCCGCAAGCGGAGAGGGCTCATGCAGAGCGGAGGACCACAGAATGCCCGGAAGTCTCGAAGGCGGCTGCGCCTGCGGCGCGGTTCGGTATCGGCTCGAATCGGCGCCGATGTTCGTCCATTGCTGCCACTGCCGCGACTGCCAGCGGCAAACGGGCAGCGCCTTCGTGCTCAACGCGCTCATCGAGACCCGTCGCCTGACGCTTCTCTCGGGAGAGCCCGAGGCCGTCGGCGTGCCGACCGACAGCGGCCGGCCGCATGACATTCATCGCTGCCCCGCCTGCGGCACGGCAGTCTGGAGCGATTATGGCGGCCGGCCCGCGCTCCGCTTCGTCCGCGTCGGCACGCTCGATGAGCCCTCGGCGCTGCCTCCTGATGTCCACATCTATACGCGCTCGAAGCTGCCCTGGGTGACGCTGCCGCAGGGCGTCCCCGCCTTCGAAGCCTATTACGACGCGGCAAAGCTGTGGCCGCAGGCGAGTCTCGAAAGGCGGCGCGCGCTCTTCGGCTGAGGCGCCGCATAGCGGCGTTGCGCCGCCTGCGCTTTCCAAGCCGCCGGCCCGGCGCGAAGATGCCGCATCGCACCGGCAGAGGAGGGCGGATCATGGCGGCATCGCAAGCGGAAAAGGGTGCCCGGTTCCGCGAACTCCATCAGAGGCCCGGTGCCTTCATCATCCCCAATCCCTGGGATGCCGGCTCGGCGCGCATTCTGGCGGCGCTCGGCTTCGAGGCGCTGGCGACGACGAGCGCCGGCTTCGCCTTCTCGCTGGGGCGCCGCGACGGCTCGGTCGGCCGCGAGGAGGCGCTTGCCCATTGCCGCGACATCGTCGCCGCGAGCGATCTGCCGGTCTCGGCCGATCTCGAAAAATGCTTCGGCGATGCGCCCGAGATCGTCGCCGAGACCGTGCGTCTTGCCGCCGCGGCCGGACTCGCCGGCTGCTCGGTCGAGGATGCGAGCGGCGACAGCGCCAAGCCGATCTATGATGCCGGCCTCGCCGTCGAGCGCGTCGCCGCCGCCGTCGAAGCCGCCCGCTCGCTGCCCTTCCCCTTCACGTTGACGGCGCGCGCCGAGAATTTCCTCCATGGCCGGCCCGATCTCGAGGACACGATCCGCCGCCTTCAATCCTTCGAGAAGGCGGGGGCCGACGTCCTCTACGCGCCGGGCCTGCGCGATATCGCGACGGTGCGCAAGGTCTGCTCCTCTCTCAGCAAGCCCGTCAACGTCCTCGCCGGCGCCAAGGGCTGGGCCGTCTCCGTCGAGGAGCTCGCCGCCGCCGGCGTCAAGCGCATCAGCCTCGGCGGCTGCCTCAGCCGCGTCGCCCTCGGCGCGCTCATCCGCGCCGCGCGCGAAATGAAGGAGCGCGGCACCTTCAGCTTCGGCGACGAGGCCGCGACTCATGCCGAGGTGACGGCGTTCATGCGGGGGTGAAGAGCGGCGAAGGACCCTATCCCGCGCCACTTCAACGATCGTCATCGCGAGGAGCGAAGCGACCGCGGCGATCCAGATCGCTGGATCAAACTGGATGGCGTCGCTGCGCTCGCCATGACGGTGCAGGTTTGAATTCAGCGACTCATTGGCCGAGAAGGCGGCCCTTGCCAGGCCTCACACATTGAAGCGGAAATGCATGATGTCGCCGTCCTGGACGACGTATTCCGCCCCTTCGAGCCGCATTTTGCCCGCTTCCTTCGCCCCTTGCTCGCCGCCCGCGGCGACGAAATCGGCATAGCCGATCGTCTCGGCGCGGATGAAGCCCTTCTCGAAATCGGTATGGATGACGCCGGCGGCCTGCGGAGCCTTGCTGCCCTTGGCCACCGTCCAGGCCTTCGCCTCCTTGGGGCCGACGGTGAAGAAGGTGACGAGGTCGAGGAGCCGGTAGCCGGCGCGGATAACGCGGGCGAGCCCCGTCTCGGCGAGCCCCAGGGATTGCAGGAATTCGCGCCTCTCGCCTTCATCGGCAAGCTGCGCCACCTCGGCCTCGATCGCGGCCGAGATGACGACCTGCGCCGCCCCTTGCGCCGCGGCGAAGGCGGCGACGCGTTCGGATTGCGCATTTCCCGCGGCGGCGCTCGCTTCCTCGACATTGCAGACATAGAGGACGGGCTTCGCCGTGATGAGCTGAAGGGCCTTCAGGAGTTTCGCCTTGTCCGGCTCGAAGCGGAGGCTCCGCGCCGGCTTGCCGTCGCGCAGGGCGGCGAGCACCGGCTGCATCACCTCGAGCTGCGCCTTCGCCTCCTTGTCCTGCCCGCGCGCCTTCTTCTCGGCGGCGAGGACGCGCTTTTCGAGGCTTTCGAGATCGGCGAGCAGCAGCTCGGTCTCGACCGTCTCGGCGTCGCGGATCGGATCGACCGAGCCTTCGACATGGGTGACGTTGCCGTCCTCGAAGCAGCGCAGCACATGGGCGATGGCATCGACCTCGCGGATGTGCCCCAGGAACTGGTTGCCGAGGCCCTCGCCCTTGGAGGCGCCGCGGACGAGGCCGGCGATGTCGACGAATTCGAGCTGCGTTGGCACGATCTTCGCCGATTTGCCGAGCCGCGCCAGGATCTCGAGCCGCTCGTCGGGGACGGCGACGCGCCCGACATTGGGCTCGATCGTGCAGAAGGGATAATTCGCCGCCTCGGCCGCGGCGGTCGCGGTCAAGGCGTTGAAAAGCGTCGACTTTCCGACATTGGGCAGGCCGACGATGCCGCAGTTGAAACCCATCGTTCCGTCTCGTCTTTGCGGGCGAGGCCCTCGATCAGCGAGGACCTTCCTTGGCCTCGCTCGATGCCGCCGGCCGCGTCAGCAGCGCCACCTTGCTCATGAAGCCCGGCGCGTCATCGGCGACGAGGAGCGGCGCCGCCTCGGCGACGGCATCCAGCAGCGGGCGCACCCAATCCAGCTCCTCGGCCGGGAAGTTCTGCAGCACGTAATGCAAGACCAGCTCCTTGGCGCCGGGATGGCCGATGCCGATGCGGACGCGCCAATAGTCGTTGGCGAAAAGCGCGTCGATCGAGCGCAACCCGTTATGGCCGGCGGCGCCGCCGCCGCGCTTCACCCGCAGCTTTCCCTCCTTGAGGTCGAGCTCGTCGTGGATGACGGCGACCTCGCCGGGATCGAGCTTGAAGAAGCGCGCCGCCGCGCCCACCGCCTCACCGCTGTCGTTCATGAAGGTCTGCGGCTTCAGCAGCATGATCTTGCTCCCGGCGATCGTCCCTTCCGTGAACTCGCCCTTGAAGCGCGGCCGGAAGGGGCCGAGCGCATGGCGGCGGACGATCGCGTCCACCGCCATGAAGCCGATATTGTGCCGCGTACGCTCGTAGCGGGCTCCGGGATTGCCGAGCCCGACGATGAGGCGCATCAGCTCGGCGATGCGGCCGGCGTCGCCGAAGGGGCTGCGGCCGGGGCGGTGCCCGGGGCCGGCGCCTCGGCGCCGGCTTCGGCGCCCGCCGCAGCCGCGGCTGCGGCCGCCGCGGCGGCTGCGGCCTGCTCCTCGCGGACGACGGTCGGAGCGGCGATCGAGGCGATGGTGAAGTCGCGCTCGATCGTCACCCGCGTCCCCGGGGGCAGCTCGACCTTGCTGATATGGACGCTGTCGCCGATATCGATGCCTTCGAGATCGACGGTGATGTGCTCGGGAATGCTGTCGGCGCGGCAGACGAGGTCGATCTCGTGGCGGACGACGTTGAGGATGCCGCCGCGCTTCAGCCCCGGCGCCTTCTCGTTATTGATGAAATGCACCGGGACCGCGACCGTGACGCGGGTCTGCGGGCCGACGCGCATGAAATCGACATGGAGCGGCGCCTCGCTCACCGGATGAAGCTGCACGTCGCGCGGCAGGGTGCGATGCGTCGCGCCGTCGATCTTGACGTCGAGCAGCTTCGCGAAAAAGCCCTCCTGGCGGAGGACCTTGTCGAATTCGCGGGGGTCGAGACTGACGAGCACGGGCTCCTTCTTGTCGCCGTAGATGACGCCGGGAACACGGCCGGCGCGTCGCGTGGCCCGGGCGGCCCCCTTTCCGGCCCGGTCGCGCAACTCGGCGCTGATGGTGGCGATTTCGGCCATTGCCTTTCTCTCCTTCGCTTGCGGGCCGGCGCGGAATGCGCCGGCTTCCCCGCGGGCGGCGCCGGCCTCCAGGGGTGCCGTCCGCCGCCAAACTCTCTTCCCGGGGAGGGTCGGGGAGGGGGTATAGCTCCGTCCGAAGAATTAATCAAAGAGGCTCGAAACCGAGCGCTCCTCACTGATGCGCTGGATCGCCTCCGCCATCAGCGGCGCGATCGTCAATTGCCGGATGTTGCGCGAGACGCGCACCGCCTCGGTCGCGAGGATGCTGTCGGTCGTGACGAGCGATTCCAGGGGCGAGGAGACGACGCGGGCGACGGCGCCGCCCGAGAGGACGCCATGCGTCACATAGGCGGAGACGGCCGAGGCTCCGGCCTCCATCAGCGCCTCGGCGGCGTTGCACAGCGTCCCGGCGCTGTCGACGATGTCGTCGACGAGGATGCAGCGGCGGCCGGCGACGTCGCCGATGATGTTCATCACCTCGGAGACGCCGGCGCGCTCGCGCCGCTTGTCGATGATGGCGAGATCGGCATCGAGGCGCTTGGCATGCGCCCGCGCGCGGACGACGCCGCCGACATCGGGCGAGACGATGACGAGATCCTCGCCATTGTGCCGCTCCTTGATGTCCTTGATGAAGACCGGCGCCGCATAGAGGTTGTCGGTGGGGATGTCGAAGAAGCCCTGAATCTGCCCCGCATGGAGGTCGAGGATGAGGACGCGGTGCGCGCCCGCCGTCGTGATCATGTTGGCGACAAGCTTCGCCGAAATGGGCGTGCGGCCGGTCGATTTCCGGTCCTGCCGCGCATAGCCGTAATAGGGAATGACCGCCGTCATCCGCCGCGCCGAGGCCCGGCGCAGGGCGTCGAGCGTGACGAGCAGCTCCATCAGATTGTCGTTCGCCGGATAGGATGTCGACTGGATGACGAAGACGTCCTCGCCGCGTACGTTCTCCTGGATCTCGACGAAGATCTCCATGTCGGAAAAGCGGCGGACGCTCGCCTGCGTCAGCGGCAGGTTGAGATACGTCGCGATCGCTTCGGCGAGCGGCCGATTGCTGTTGCAGGTGAGGATTTTCATCCGGCTATCGACAGGCAGGCGCCGGCGCGGGTTCGGCGCGGCCGGACTGTAACAAAGCGGCCTTGGGCTGTAAACCCGGCTTCGGCGCCGCTTCGGAGCCGATCGGCCGGCCCGCTCAGGAGCCGGTTCCGGCCGCTTTCGCCCGATCCAGCAAGGCGAGAATCCCGCCCGCCGCCGCCTCCGCCACGGCATAGGCGACGCTTCCCCAGGCGCCGTCGAGGCTGCCGGCGGCAACGGCGTTCTCCTGGCTCACTTGCCCGATCTGCGCGCCTTCAGGGTCGAAGAGCGCCCAGGTGACGCGGACCTTCTGCTTGCCCTCGGCGGCGGCCGCCATCGCGACGCTGCCGTCGATCGTGTAGGTCTTCCCGGCATCGGCCGCCTTGTCGGTCTCGGCGACTGCGACGTTCTGGCGCTTCAGCACCATGCGGAGCGCGCGCGCGAGCGCGCGCGGACCATCGCCCGGCGCGCCTCTCACCGGGCGCACGATGAGCCGCGGCCCGTCCGCGGCCGCGGCGGTCGTGCCTTCGTCCTGGAGGAGGTCGGCGATGGGCGGCGCCGCCGCCTTCGCGAGCGCCGCGAGGAGCGTCGCCTTGCCCGCGCGCCAGTCCGCGAGCGGGGCGTCGAGGGTCTGCCGCCGGGTCCCGACCGTGGCGCCGTCATGGTCGCGCAGCTCCCAGCGCAGCGTCACCGCGACGGCGCCGCCGGGACGCGGCTCCTCCTCGGCCGTGCCGAGCAGCTTGTAGCTCGCCTTGTTCGCGGCTTGCGTCGCCGCCGGAACGTCGCTCTCCTGCAAGGCCGCGGCGACCGCCGCGGCGATGCCGGCGCCGAGCGGCGCCGGCACGCCGTCGACGGCCGCGACCCAGATCCCGGCGCCGTCGCGCGGCGTCAGGATCGGCGAACCCGGCGGCGGCGCGTCTTCGGCGAAAGGCTGCGGCAGCGGCTGGCAGCCGCCGAGCAGCGACAGGGCGAGGGCGAGGATGCGAAGCCGAGAGCGGAGCACGCGGGCAAACCCTCAATTCACGACGAAGTCGAGCGAAGCCTTGGAGAGCGGACGCGATCCCGTTTGCGTGACCTCCGAGGTTCGGCCATGCGTCATGGCGAGGCCGCTCTCGGCATCGAAGATGACGATATGGATGAAAAAGACCATGCCCGGCGCCGCCTCGACGGGATTGCCGTGATAGAACATGGGCCAGTCCATCCAATTGGGCGCGAAGGTCGTGCCGAGGCTGTAGCCGGTCGCGTTCATCCGGTGCGCGCGATGGCCGTGCGCGTCGAGCACCCGCGCATGCGCGTCGAACACTTCGCCGATGGGACGGCCCGGCTTCAGCGCCGCCTCGGCCGCGTGCAGGGCCTCGACGGCTGCCGCATGCATCGCGCGCATGCGCGGGTCGACCTTGCCGATGCCGATCGTGCGCATGAGGCAGGCATGGTAGTGGCGGTAGACGCCGGCGAATTCGAGAGTGAGCTGGTCGTCCGGATCGAGATGCCGGCGGCCGCTGTAATAACGGCAGAGCAGGGCGTCCTTGCCGGAGCCGATGATATATTCGTTGGCGGGATCATCGCCGCCGCCGCGGAATACCGCGCTCTGCATCGCCGCCAGGATGTCGCCTTCGAAGGCGCCCGGCCTTGCCAGCCGGTTCGCCTCGTCGAGGGCGGCATCGGCGAGCTCGGCCGCCTTGCGCACATAGGCGAGCTCGGCTGCGCTCTTGACGACGCGGAGGCGGCTGACGAGCTCGGATGCGTCGGCGAGAGTGCAGAAGCCGTCGAGCGCCGCGGCGAGGCGCTGGCCATTCCTTGCGGTGAGGCCGTAAGCCTCCCATTCGACGCCGAGGCGCTTGCCGGCGCAGCCGAGCCCGGCGAGCGCCTCGCGCAGCGCCGCCGCCGGCTTCGCGTCGGGGCCGTCGACCCAGATGCGGATGTCCTCGATGACCGAGGTGTGCTGCGCCTGCAGGCGGTCCGGCGCGCGCGTCAGCAGCATGAGGCGGCCGTCGGCGCCGAGATAGAGGCACTGGAAGAAGACGTAGCCGAAGGTGTCGTAGCCGGTCAGGTAGTACATCGATTCCTGCCGGAACATGAGGAGCCCGTCGAGCCCGGCCGCCGCCATCGCGGCGATCGCCTTGGCGCGCCGGCCGGCAAGCTCTTCAGTGCTGAAATGCAGGGCCATGGCTGATCCTTTGCTCGGCTGACGGGGCTAATCGGCCGCGGCCTCGGCGGCCAGCATGGCGGCGATGAGCTTGTTCTGGAAATGGTGCAGGCTTTCCTCCCAGAAGGGCGAGAAGCGGAAGTCGCCGGCCGCCGGCGAGCGGCGGCCACGCTGCATCGCCTCGATGGCGCGGCGGTCCTCTTCGCGCAGATTGTCCCAATAGGCCGCCATGGCGGCGCGGGCTTCGGCGAAAGCGTCGCCGGCGGCGGCTTCCTTGACGACATAGAAGGCGGAGCGGAGGCGAGTCCGGTCGGGCGCGACGGGCGTCCAGATGACGCGGACCGAGACGCTGCCATAGAGGTTGAGCTGGGTGTTGGGGAAGAGGAACGACAGATAATCCGTGCGCCGCGCGTCGCCGGCCTCGGGCCGCATCGGGATGAGCGGCGTCGGCGAGCGCAGCGCCGACTCGCCCGACCAGCAGAAGCCGAACATCGCGCCTTCGGCGATGTCGGTGAAGGTCTTGCGGCCTTCGGCATCGATCCGCGCCGGCAGGCTCGGATGGACGAAATCCTCGTGGTAATTCTCGAGGGCGCCTTCGATCCCGAGCTTCCAATTGGCGGCGATCTCGCCTTCGGCAAGGTGGCCAAGCGCGAGGTTCTCGGTCTCGTAAGGCGCCCAGAGCGCCGCCACCGGCCGGACGAACTCGGCGAGCGGTGGCGCCCTTCCGGACAGGTCGACGAAGACAACGTCGGCCCAGACGCCGCAGCGGATGGGGACGAGCCCGAGCTGGTCCCGGTCGAGCACGCCGGGCGGCGTCACCCGCCTTCCGTCCCAGAGCGGCGTCGCGCGCAGCCTGCCGTCAAGCCCGTAGGCCCAGCCGTGATAGGGGCAGCGCAGCGTCGGCTGGCCCGTGACTCGCGTCGCCAGGATCGCGGCGCCGCGATGCCGGCAGACATTGTGGAAAGCGCGGATCTCGCCGGCGCGGTCGCGGCAGAGGAGGATCGGCAGGCCTGCCGCCTCGACGGGCATGGCATCGCCGGGCGCGGCGATCTCATGGGCGAAGGCGACGCTGATCCAGTGCCGGCGGAAGACGAGCTCGCGCTCCAGCGCGAAGAACGCCTCGTCGGTATAGGCCGCGGGCGGCAGCGCGCGCGCTTCGGCGAGCGGGCGCTGCAGGGCGGCGATCGTGGCGGCGCCGAGGAGCTCGGCCGTGCGCCCCGTCGTCATGCCCCGTCTCCGAGGTGGCGCCGCCAGTCGCGGGAGGGCGCATAGCCCAAAAGCCGCCGCGCCTTCGCGATGTCGAACAGCGCGGCATGCGGGTCGCGCTCATAGAGCTCGGGGCGGCGGATTTCCGGCAGGCGGCCGAAGCGGCGCCGCACCAGCTCCAGCGTCGGCTCCGCCGCGATCGTGTTGGGCGCGCCGATGAAGAAGGTCTCGCAGCCCCTGACCTTGGCCGCGGCGAGGCGCACCGCCGCCGCCACATCCTCGGGCTCGACCCAGCCCCAGAGGTCGCGATGGTAGAGATCGGCGCGCGCCGCGATCTCCGGCCGGTTATGCGGAAAGAGAATGAAGAGCGGGCGCAGGATGGCGACGCTGATGCCGTGGCCGCGCGCGAAGCTCGCCGCCACGGTCTCGGCCGCGACCTTGCTGAGGCCGTAGACCTCGTTCGGGCGCAGCGGATGGTCCTCGTCGATCGGCAGGTAGTCGGGCGGGTGCTCGTCCTTCTGGTAGCAGAGGCCGGTCGCGCATTCGGAGGAGATCAGCACCGCCCGGCGCACCCCCGCTTCCGCCGCGGCATGAAAGGCGTTCCAGGAGCCGCGGACATTCGTGTTGAAGACGATCTCGGGCGGCTTGTCGCGGGGATTGGGGATGGCGGCGACATGGATCAGCGTCGAGGCTCCCTTCATGGCGCGGCGGAGGTCGTCGAGATTGAGGACGCTCCCGGCGATGAAGGGCAGCTCCTCCCGCGGCGGCTTCAGATCGAAGCAGACGGCATCGGCTTCCTCGGCCAAGGCGCTCATGATCGCCTGGCCGAGATGGCCGCTGCCGCCGGTGACGAGGATCCGCGGCTTGCCCATGCTCACGCCTCCAGCAGGATGGCCGAAAGCCCGCGCCCGTAGTCCTTCTCGCCTCTGAGGCAGGCGCGGCGATAGCTGAAGAAGCGCTCCTCGTCGGCGGCGGTGTCACCCGTGGCGCGCTCCACCGCGCCGACGCCGGCGCGGCCGAGCCGGCGCGCCACATAGCCGGCGAGGTCGAAGAGGAAGTGGCCCTCGCGCGGCGCCGGCGCGAAGAACGCGGCGCTGCCGCCATCCTCGGCGAGAAAGGGCGCGGGAAATTCGGGGCCGACCTCGTAGGAAGGCTGCTGGATCGCCGGACCGATGGCGGCACGGATGCGGGCGGGGAGGGCGCCGAGCCCGGCCATCGCCGCTACTGTCGCCTCGATGACGCCGGCAAGCGCTCCCTTCCACCCGGCATGGGCGGCGCCGATGACCCCCGCCTCGGCATCGGCGAAGAGGACGGGAACGCAATCGGCGGTGAGGATGCCGAGGGCGATGCCGCGCCGCCGCGTCACCAGCGCGTCGGCGCGCGGATTGTCCTCGCGCCGCCACGGCGCCTCGACATTCGCCACCTTGGCGCTGTGCACCTGATAGCAGGTGACGAGGCGCTCGGTGGAGGAGCCGAGCGCCGCCATGGCCCGCGCCCGGTTCTCGGCCACCTTCTCCGCCGCATCGCCCGAGCCGAAGCCGCAATTCAGCGACCGGAAGAGTCCATCGCTGACGCCGCCCTCGCGCGTGAAGAAGGCGTGGCGGAGGCGGGGAACATCGTCGAGCGTGCCGAGAGTGATCTTCATCGCGGACAGGTCGGGAGGAGTGGGGCCGGCAGCATAGCGCGCGGCGCGCCGGCGATGCGCGATTTTTTGGAGGCGGTGCGGGTCGGCGAGTCACCACTAATGCGGTCGTGTTGAAAGACGTGGATCGGCTATCGTGCGTCCTTCGAGACGCGCCGTTCAGGCGCTCCTCAGGATGAGATACATCGTTTATGCCAATCACCCCGCCAATCCCGCGGGCTCCGGCGTGCCGGGCGCGGCGATGCAGAGCGCCTTGAAGAGCGTCCCCATTTCCGCCGGATCGGTGAGGCGCCGGCAAGCGGCGCCGATATCCGCGGCTTGCGCCGGCGAGGCGCCTTGAAGGAGGCGCTCGGCGCGGGCGGGAAGGCCGAGGCGCCGGAGGAACTCGCCTTGCGCCACCGGTCCCCAGACGCGGGCGCCGGCATTCGCCGCCGCTTCGGCGATCGCGGCGAAATCGACATGCGCCGTGAGATCGGCTTCACCCGGCGCCGCCAGGATGTCGTGACGACGGTGGCGCCGCACCGCCTGCAACGTGTCGCCGAGGCCGCGCGGCCAATAGCCGTAATCGATGAACAGCGCGGCGCCGCCCGTCGCGGCGAAGCGCCGCGCCAGCGCATCGGCGATGGCGAGCGCCGCCGGCGAGACCTCGAAATGGCTCCCCTCGGGCGCCGCCGCGAAGGCGGGCGGAATGAGCGCCAGCGCCGGCGTCGGGCCGGGCGCCGCGGCGAAGGCGAGGCCGTTTTCCTCGGCCGAGAGCCCGATCAGCTTCTCGCGCCAGCCCGCTGCTGTCTTGACGAATTGCCGGATGGGGAGGGCGTCGAGGAACTCGTTGGCGATGACGACAAGCGGCCCCTCGGGGAGGCTCGCGATGCTGTCGTGCCATTCCGGGCGGAAGCCGGCGAGGGCGCGGGCCTCGACGCCGCGGAGCACCGGGCTCGTCTCGACGAGGTGGAGGCGGGCGGCTTCGATGAAGCCCGGAAGCGTCCGCGCCGCCCGCAGGGCGTCGGCCATCAGCGTGCCGCGTCCGGGTCCCAGCTCGGCGAGGAGGATGGGCGCGGGCCGCCCCATGCGGTCCCAGAGATCGGCGCACCAGAGGCCGATGAGCTCGCCGAAAATCTGGCTGATCTCGGGCGCGGTGATGAAGTCGCCGGCGCGGCCCAGGGGGTCGCGCGTCGCGTAATAGCCGTATTCGGGGTGGCCGAGGGCCTCGGCCATGTAGTCGGCGACGCTGAGCGGTCCATGCGCGCCGATGCGCCGCGCCAGGAGCTCGCCCAGAGCGTTCACGCCGGCTTCGCCCGACGGGGCCGCAGCAGCAGCACGAGGCCGGCGAGGATGAGCGGCAGCGACAGGATCTGCCCCATGGTGAGCCAGCCGAAGGCGATGTAGCCGAGGAAGCTGTCGGGCTCGCGGAAGAATTCGGCGATGATGCGGGCGATGCCGTAACCGATGAGGAAGACGCCGCTCAAGGCTCCGGGCTTGCCGCGAATGGCGGTGAAGCGCTCGGTACCGTTGACGACGAGAAAGAGCACGATGCCTTCGAGAAAGGCCTCGTAGAGCTGGCTCGGATGGCGCGGATAGGGGCCGCCTGTCGGGAAGACCATCGCCCAGGGCACGTCGGTGATGCGCCCCCACAGCTCGTCATTGATGAAATTGGCGATGCGGCCGAAGAAGAGGCCGATCGGCACGGCGCAGACGATGATGTCGGCGAAGGCGAGGACATCGAGCCCGCGCTTCCAGGTGAAGAGCAGGATGGCGATGATGACGCCGAGGGCGCCGCCGTGAAACGACATGCCGCCGTGCCAGACCTCGACGATCTCCACGGGATGCGCGAAGTAATGGCTCGGCTGGTAAAAGAGGACATAGCCGAGGCGGCCGCCCAGCACGACGCCGATCGTCGCCCAGGAGAGGAAATCGTCGATGTCGATCGGCTTGACGCTGAGCGGCGGGCGCTTGGCGATGGCAAGGGACCAGCGCCAGCCGATGACCAGCCCGGCGATATAGGCCAAGGCGTACCAGCGAATGGCGAAAGGCCCGAACTGGACGAGGACCGGGTCAATGACCGGGTAGGGAATGGCGAAGAGCGGCATGTGGAGAAGGCGCTCGCACTCAGCGATAGGGATCGGACGCCGTCAGATAGGTGGCGACGTAGTCGGCGACGCCATCCTCGAGAGAGGTGACGGGGCCGTTGTAGCCGGCGGCGCGCAGGCGGTCCATGCGCGCCTCGGTGAAATACTGGTATTTCTCGCGGATCGCCTCAGGCGTGTCGATGAATTCGATGGCGGGCTCGCGGCCAAGAGCCCGGCAGGTGGCGGCGGCGAGCTCGGCGAAGCTGCGCGCCCTTCCCGTGCCGATGTTGAAGAGCCCGTTGACCCGCTCGTTGCGCCACAGCCACAGCACCATGTCGACGCAGTCGCGCACATAGACGAAGTCGCGGCGCTGGCCGCCATCGGGATAGTCGGCGCGGTGCGAGCGGAAGAGCCGCGCCGGCTCGCCGCGGCGAAGCCGCGGCACGAGTTTGGCGACGAGGCTCATCATCTCGCCCTTGTGTCCCTCATTGGGGCCGTAGACATTGAAGAATTTGAGGCCGGCCCAATGCGGCGGGCGGGGCGCGCCCGATTCGACGAGGCGGGCGATGCGCCGGTCGGCGAGGTGCTTCGACCAGCCATAGACGTTGAGCGGCTTGAGGCGGGCGAGGCCGGCGCTCGACCCGTCATCGTCGAACCCGGCCTCGCCGTCGCCGTATGTGGCGGCCGAGGAAGCATAGAGGAAGGGCACGCCGGCCGCCGCGCACCAGTCCCAGAGCCGCATCGTCAGGGCGAAATTGGCGCGGAGCACGAGGTCGGCGTCGTCCTCGGTCGTCGAGGAGACGGCGCCCAGATGAAAGACCGTCTCGATCTCGCCGGATTTGGCGGCGAGGAAGCCCTCGAGCTCTTCCGGGGCGATGAGCGCCGCCAGCTCGCGCTTGGCGAGGTTCCGCCATTTCTCGCCGCGGCCCAGGCGGTCGCAGACGGCGAGGTCGTGCCGGCCGGCCTCATTCAAGGCGGCGACGAGGTTCGAGCCGATGAAGCCGGCGCCGCCGGTCACAAGGATCATCGCGGGAGGGTCCAGCTCGGTGCGTCCATCGGCCGGTGTTATAGGCCGAGGCCCCGAGGACCGGAAGCCGCAACGGCGCGCTCGCGAAATTCCGGTTTCGCTGCGAGGCCGGCCGTGGTAGCGGGGATGGGAGCGGCGGCTCCGGGCGTTGACCTTATCGGGGCTGGCGCAGGAGCCAATGTCATGCAGACCGAGAATCGCTTTTTCGACGATCTGGCGCGCGTCGCGACGGGCGCGCTCGGCGCCTTCACGGGCATGCGCGCCGAAGTGGAGGCGCGCCTCCGCGACCAGATGGAGCGCCTGCTCTCGCGCATGGACCTCGTGACGCGCGAGGAGTTCGCCGCGGTGCAGGCCATGGCCGCCAAGGCGCGGGGCGAGCAGGAGAGGCTTGAGCAGCGGCTTCTCGCGATCGAAGCCCGCCTCCAGGCGCTGGAGGCGGCGGCGGGCGAGAGGGCGGTTGCCGAAGCGGCGGCGGCCGAGAAGCCCGCGGCCGAGAAGCCGAAGCGCCGTGGCGGCGAGCGGCCCGCGGCGGCCGATGAGAGTGAGACGGGTTGAGCGTTGGGCATATGGCCATGGCCTCACTGCGCCCTCTCTCCGCTCCCTGAGGGCCCGCACCTCTTGCAACGGCGCGCCCGCCGGGCAATCTGCGGAAGGAGCGGAGAAACGGGCTTGCGGCATGCGATCGTCTTTGGCAGGCTATCTTTTGTGTCATGTTGCGGTGCATCGCACTAGGTCTGGCGTGTTGAGCGACCGAACCTCGGCTGCGCGCAAAAGGAGGGCGGGATGACCTCTGTCCACACCGAGACGGCGACGCCCGCAACCAACCCCATCGATCTCGTCGAGGAGATCGTTCTCGCGAATGAATGGGCGCATGACCGCGCCAGCGATGAGGAGATGGTCGTCGAGATCAAGGGCCGCTGGTGCGACTACCGCCTCTATTTCGTCTGGCAGGAGGAGATCAGCGCGCTCCATTTCTCCTGCGGCTTCGACATGAAGGTGCCGAAGGGGCGGCGCAGCGCCGTCTACGAGCTGCTCGCCCTCGTCAACGAGAAGCTCTGGCTCGGCCATTTCGATCTCGCCTCCGACGACAACGCCCCGGCCTTTCGCCACGCCGTGCTGCTGCGCGGCGCGCTTGGCGCCAGCGTCGAGCAGATCGAGGATCTGGTCGACATCGCCCTCAATGAGAGCGAGCGCTTCTACCCCGCCTTTCAGCTCGTCCTCTGGGGCGGCAAGAACGCCGAGGAGGCGATGACCGCCGCGATGATCGATCCGGTCGGCGAAGCGTGAGCGCCGGCGCGGCGATCGCCGGCGAGGTGCTCCTCGTCGGCTGCGGCAAGATGGGCGGGGCGCTCCTCGAGGGCTGGCTCGAACGCGGCAGCGCCGAGCGCTTCACGGTCGTCGAGCCGGCCGGGCCCGCCCCCGCCTTCGCCGGGAGGAGCGGCATCGAATGGGTGGCCGATGCCGCAGCGCTCGCCGGCCGCCGACCGCCCGCCGTCATCGTCTTCGCGGTGAAGCCGCAGGTGATGGGCGATGTCGTCCCGCACTATGCGGGGCTGCTCGGCCCCGAGACGGTCGCCCTCTCGATCGCCGCGGGCAAGACCCTCGGCTATTTCGCCCGGCATCTCGGCGGCGAGGCGAAGCTCGTCCGCGCCATGCCGAACACGCCGGCGGCGATCGGCCGCGGCATCACCGTCGCCTGCGCCAATCGCCGTGCCGGCGCCGCCGAGATCGCGCGCTGCGATGCCCTCCTCTCGGCCGTCGGCGAGGTCGCCTGGGTCGAGGATGAGGGGCTGATCGACGCGGTGACCGCCGTCTCGGGCAGCGGCCCCGCCTATGTCTTTCTCCTTATCGAATGCCTCGCCGCGGCGGGCGCCGCCGCGGGCCTGCCGGAGGAGCTGGCGACGCGCCTGGCGCGCGCGACCGTCGCGGGCGCGGGCGAGCTGGCGCGGCGTTCGGGCGAGTCGGCAGCGACGCTGCGGCGCAACGTCACGAGCCCGGGCGGCACGACGCAGGCCGCGCTCGACGTGCTGATGGCGCCCGATGGCCTCGCCTCGCTCCTCCGCGCCGCCGTCGCCGCGGCGGCGCGGCGCTCGCGCGAATTGGCGGATTGAGGCCGTCATGGAGGAGCAGAGACTGGCGCCCGCGGCGCAGCGCGTCCAGGAGCTGCTGCGTGCCGCCGGCTCCGATTGCCGCGTGCAGATGATGCCGGCGACGGCGCGCAGCGCCGCCGAGGCTGCGGCCGCGATCGGCTGCACGGTGGCGCAGATCGCCAAGTCCCTCGTCTTCCGCGCGAAGAGCGGCAAGCCCGTCCTCGTCATCGCCAGCGGCGTCAACCGCGTCGACGAGAAGAAGGTCGCGGCGGCCTTGGGCGAGCCCATCGGCAAGGCCGATGCCGATTTCGTCCGCGAGCGCACGGGCTATGCGATCGGCGGCGTGGCGCCCGTCGGGCACGAGGGCGGCGTCCGCATCTTCATCGACGCCGATCTCGGCAAGCACGAGACGATCTGGGCGGCGGCAGGCCACCCGCACGCCGTTTTCCCGCTCACTCCCGCCGAGCTTCAGAGGCTGACCCAGGGCACCGTGATTGCCGTCGCGTGAACGTGGTTCCTCTCCCCTTGCGGGCTACGACATTCACGCATCTCACCCGAGGCACAGCGAGCCCCTCTCCGCCACGAAGTGGGGGAGAGGCGGGGTGAGGTGGTCTCGCCGCTTGCTCGGCAATCGCCCTGGAATCCCCCACCTCACCCTGACCTCTCCGCCCCCCGGGGCGGAGAGGAGCTACAAGCGCATACCGCTTTCGAGAAATGTGAATGCCGTAGCCGGCGAGGGGAGAGGTCGTGTTCACCGCCCGCGCGCCGCTTCGCGCTCGGCGAGAATGCGGTCGAAGGCGTCGAGCCGCGCCGCGACGCGGCCGAAGATGCTGTCCGCGGGATAGCGACCCGACTCGTCCGCCTCGCCGACCGGCAGGCCGAGCAGGAGCTCGAGCGCGTCCTCCACCGTAGCCGCCGACCAGAGATGGAAGCGGCCGGCCGCGACCGCCTCGGCGATCTCGTCATGAAGGACGAGGTTGACGCGGTTCGCCTCGGGCACGATGACGCCTTGCGTTCCGGTGAGCCCGCCCGGCTTCTCCCGGCAGAGGCGGTAGAAGCCTTCGACCTTCCAGCGCGCCCCGCCGATCGCCTGGGCCCGCCCCGCCTGGTTGACGGAGCCGGTCATGGCGATGTCCTGCCGCACCGGAAGCTGCGCCAGGTCGGAGAGGATCGCCACCAGCTCGGCGAGCGAGGCGCTGTCGCCCTCGACGCCGCCATAGCTCTGCTCGAAGGTGATGGAGCAGGTGAAGGAGAGCGGCCGGCTCTGCGCGAAGCGTCCGGCGAGGAAGCCTTGCAGCACCATCGCGCCCTTCTGCTGGATGGGGCCGCCGAGCTCGACGTCGCGCTCGATATTGACGACGCCGGCGCGGCCCACCGAGGCGCGCGCCGTGATGCGCACCGGCGTTCCGAAGCGGCGGTCGCCGATATCCTGCACGGTGAGGCCGTTCACCTGCCCGATGGCGCCGCCCGCCGTGTCGATCATGACGGCGCCTTCGAGAATGGAGCGGCGAACGCGGTCCTCGATCCGGGCGTTGCGGCGATGGCGGGCGTCCAGGGCGGCGAGGAGCGCCGCGTCGGTCAGCAGCCGCTCCTTGCGTTGCGCCGCGCGGACCGCGCCTTCGGTCACCAGATCCTCGATGAGCTCGAAGCGCGCGGTCAGACGGTCGCGGCGGTCGGCCCAGCGCGCGGCGATGCCGAGAAGGCGGCGCATCGCCGCCTCCTCGATCCCGTCGAGCTTGCGCGCCCGGGCCATTCCGTCGACGAGCGCCGCATAGATGTCGAGGTTGCGGGGCGAAGCCGGCATGTCGGAGTCGATATCGGCTTTCACCTTGAAATAGATCGCGAAATCGGGATCGCCCTCGAAGAAGGTCGCGTACCAGCGCGGCGCGCCGATGAGGACGACTTTGAGCTCGAGCGGGATGGGGCCCGGCTTCGGCGCGCCCGCGATCGGCGGCGCTCCCGCCCGCTGCGGCTCCTCGATGCGGATGACGCCGTCGCGCAGCGCCGCCTTCAGGAAGGTCCAGCTCGCCGGGTTGGCGGCGAGCGCCTCGGCGCGCAGCACCAGGATGCCGCCATTGGCGCGATGGAGGGCGCCGGCGCGGATGAGAGTGAAATCGGTCTCGACCGTGCCCTGGGCCTGGCGGTACTCGATCCGGCCGAAGAGGTTCTCGTGAGTCGGATTGCTTTCCAGCACGACGGCGGGATGGGCCTCATCGCCGTGATCGACGAGGAGGTTGACGGCAAAGCGCCGCTCCGGTGGATCGCTTCCCTCGCCGCTCTCGCTATCCTCCGAGCTCGCTGTGAATTGCGTCGGGTTCTCGATGATGTCGACGCGAATTTCGGTGAGCCAGCGGGCAAGGCCGCGGAAACCGGAGAACTCGGCGACGAGCTCTTCGAGGGCGCCGCTCGCCACCTCGTCGGCGACGCTCCGATTCAAATCGCGGATTTGATCGCGGAGCTGCATTTGCGCGGCGACCGCGTGCCGCTGGAAGCGCGTGAGCGCCGCCGCCAGCTCGCGCTCGGCCGCCTCTTCCTCCGCCCCGGACGCCGTGCGGGACGCGGCTTCCTCGGCGCGCCGCAGACGCAGCGCCCCATCCTCGCCCTGCACGAGCTGAAACCCCTGCGCCCGCGCCGATTGCCGCAATTCTTCGAGATCGCTGCCCATGCCCTTCTGCGCCGCCTCGCGCAGCGTGAGCAGCCGCGCCTGATAGGCTTCCGAGGCGAAGGCGGCGGCGAGCGCCTCGCGTAGCTTCGGGATCATCGCCGCGACGCGGTCCCTGAGGCGCCGGCCCATCCCCGCCGGCAGACGGTGCGGCCGGGGATTTTCCGGATGGCGGAAATTGTTGAGATAGACCCAGTCGCTCGGCGGCGGCCGCTTTGCCAGCGCCTCGTCGAGATACGCCACGGTCGCGGTCAGCCGGCCGGCGCGGTCCTCGCCGATGACGAAGATGTTGAAGCCGAGCCCTGCGACTTTGAGGCCGAAATCGAGCGCCTCGCGGGCGCGGGAGTGGCTGTCGAGATCGAAGACTTCGATGCCGTCAGCGGGCGTGAAGGCAAAGCGCGGATGCCCGACCTCCGCCGCCGCCAGCCTACGCGCCGCCATCTGCCTCTCTCCCGCTGTTTCGGCACGCCACTATAGAGAAGGCGGCGCGAGGATTCGAGGATGCGGGAGCGGAAGCCTCAGTGCCAGACCCGTGCGGTCGAAGCCGGCACTCCCTTGAACAGCTCCGGGAACTGGCTGCGCATATCGGCGCTCGGATCGTGGAAGCGGCGGGCAATGGTGGTCGCCCGGTCGGCGATCTTGGAGCGGGTCACCCCGGAAAGGGCATTGAACGCGGTGCTCGCACGCCAATAGGCGCCGAAGGAGCGCTCGTCGATGACCTTCTGGAGTTCGCGGACCGCCATGGTCCGCGGGCCCAGCACCTGCTCGGTGACGGCGGCCAGCACTTCGAGGGACTGGAGGCCCGCCTGATCGAGCGTCAGCGGCGATGTCTGCATCATTCGACCTCGCGGAAGCAATGGAGGCGGCGGCGTCTCCGCAAGGCGGCGACGCCGGCAGATCGACCAAACAGCTCGTTCTATGACGATCACCTTAGCTAGTTACTAACGCCGGGTTTTAGCGTAGAATTGGCGAAAACTTGCGGAAGCTGCTCTTGCAGAACCCAATACAGTGCTGCGGTCATTGGCGCTATCTCTTGTAGAGGCGGAGGACCCAATGGCTACTTACGCTCTATCCGCGCCACCGGGCGGCATCGCTCCCGAGCTCGCGGTCGCGCATGCGGTCGGTTTCTTCGGCGCGAATTGCGCCATTGGACCGGCGAGCCTCTGGCTCCTGCACGCCGTCGGCTACCTCGGAGGCTGGGCGGCGCCTTCGGCGGCAGGAGCGGCCGCGATGGGCGTCGGTATTCTCGCCATCGCGCTCGCCGCCCGGCGCGTTGCGCGGTTCAACAAATCGAGCGGCGAGTAGGCGTCGGTCGGGTCTCGGGGGGAATGGATGGGCTGGACCGTTGGCGGCCACGCGACATGGCGCCGGGTGACGGGCGCGGCGGCGGGTTAGCGGACGCTTTCCGATGTGGCACCGCTGGATGCGCCGCTGGGACGGCCGGTATTCCGCGCGGCGAGCCATCGCCGCCTGGCTTCTTCTCTCCGCGGCGGCCTGGATGGCCGTCGCCGGGCTCATCGCGATCGCCTATGACTGGAAGGGGACGTCTCTCGAGACCGAGGCCGACCGCCTCTCCAAGATCGCCCCGGCGGCGGGCGGCGCGCCGGCGCAATAGCATCGCCCTGTCAGCGACATAGCTCCTCAGGGGAGCGGGCGGAAGATCCAGATGGCAGCGTCCTCGCCGCCGCGAGCGGGCACGGCGAGATAGAGGCGGTCGCGCTCCGGCGCGAAGAGCGCGGTCCGAGCGCCGCGCGCCGTCGCGATCCGAGCCAGCGCCGCATAGCCCTCGGGGCGGCGCTCGAAGACCTCGATGGCGCCTTCGCCGCAGCTCACATAGAGCCGCCCGCGCTTCACATCGACGAAGACGTCGTCGGCATCGCCGCAAGTCGGAAGATCGGCGCGAACATCGCCGCTCACCGCGTCGAAGGCGACGAGGCGAGGCGGCGCGCGGAAGACGGCGACGACGCGCCGTGCCGCGGCATCGACAGCCATCGGGAAGTTGGCGCGAGCGTTCGGCACCGTCCAGTGCGCGACGCGACGCCGCGCGGCGCCGTCGATGACGGCGATCTGCCGCGCCTCGGGCAGGTTGACGAAAATCCGCCCGCCCTCCGGCCCCAGTTCGAATCCCTCGGGATGGGCCGGCAGCGGGATGTCGGCGATGCGTTGCCGGCGCGCCGCGTCGATGACGGCGAGCCCGCCCGCGCCATATCCGATGAAGACCTCCTGCCGAGGCGCATCGACGCGCACATCGTCGGCATCCTCGCCGAGCTCGATTCGCCCGGCGGGCGCCAGATCGTGGCCCGTGAAGAGCCGAACCGAGCCGTCGCGCGCATTGGCGACATAGACCGTATCGCTGCCCGGCTCGTAGCCGACGCCTTGCGGCTCGGCGAGGCCGGCGATGCGCCGCTCGACGCGGCACCGCTCCAGATCGACGATGCCGAGGCTGTCATTGCCGAGCTCGGCGATGAAGAGGCGGTGGCGGCTGGGAGGCGAGGGCCGCCAGCAGCAGCGCCGCCGCGAGCGCTCCCGCTCCGCGGCTCCGTCGCGCCGTCATGCTTGCCGGCTATATTTGTCGTAGAGCGCCGCCGCGTTCTCCCAGCGGATCGCCTTCATGAAGGCATCGACATAGGCGGCCGCCTTGGCGCCGTAATCCATGTGATAGGCGTGCTCGTACATGTCGAGGGCGAGGATCGGCCGCCCGCCGGCGAGGTTCGTGGTGTGGTCCGCGGCCCAGCAATTCACGAGTCGCTTGTCGCGGGGCGAAAAGGCGAGCAGGACCCAGCCCGAGCCGCCGCCTTCAGCCCTCCCCATGGCGGCGAATTCCGCCTGCCAGCGCTCGACCGAGCCGAAATCGCGGGCGAGCGCCGCGGCGAGCGCCCCGTTCGGCATCCCGCCTCCGCCGAGGCTGTCGAAATAGAGCTCGTGCAGGATCATCGAATTGGCGGCGATCAGCTCCTCGCGCTTCAGCCCGTTGACCATGAAGACCGGGGCGGTCGCGACGTCGAGCGCGGCGAGCTGCGCGGTTATGGCGTTGAGGCGTTTGACGGCGCCGGCATAGTTGTTCTCGTGATGGCTGAGAAGGAGCTTCTCGGAAAGCCCGCGGATGCGCTTCGGATCGAAGGGGAGCTTCTTCACCTCGTAGACCATGGGGGACCTCGCGGCGACTGTCAGGGATTGGGCTGCGGCAGATGGAGCATCGAGCGCGACCCCGACGGCGATGGCGCCGCCGGCCGCGAGCGCCGTTTCGCAAAGGAAATGGCGGCGGTCGAGGGATGGCATGGGTCCTCCTTTTTCTGCCCGATATTCTGTGTCAGCCCGGCTGCGGAGAGCTCGGCGCGCCCGAGAACAGCGCCGCGACGCGCGCGCGGATCGCGTCTCGGGCGATGGCGTAATCGTCGCTGACGGCCGGCATGTCGTCCCAGCGGCGGATCGGCACCGCCGCCGGGGCGAGGCCGCTCAGATCCGGGCCGAAGGAAACGATCTCCGCCGCGCTCGCCAGCAGCGCGGCGGTGACGCGCTGCGGCTTGCGACCCGCGACGTCGAAGCCGTCCGCGGCGAGGCCTTCCACGACTTCGGGCGGCATGGCGTCGTCGGGCTCGGTGCCGGCCGAGAGCGCGCGCAACGGCGCGCCGCGCTCGGCCGCGAGGCGGTTGAAATACTCCATGGCGACGAGGCTCTTTGCCGAGCCGTGCAGGCAGACGAAGACGATCAATCCCGGTTCTCTCATCTCTTCCGACCTCATTTGACGAAAACCCAGCCGGGCTGGAGCAGCGGATAGGCCGCGAGCCCGATTGCGGCGGTCGCGGCGATGAGCGCTGGATTGCTGATCTTCCAGCGGAAGAGAATGGCTAGGCTGCCGATGCCGATGAGCGCCGTCAGCCAATCGCCGATCGCGATCTTGCCGAGCAGGATCGAGGCGCCGGCGATGGTGCCGATGGCGGCGGCATAGGCGCCTTTGACGAAGCCCTGGACGTTGCGGTTGGCGCGGTGGCGAATGAGGAGCGGCGCCGCGATCAGCACCAGCAGGAAGGAGGGCAGGAAGATGCCGATCGTGGCGACGAGCGAGCCCCAGAAGCCGGCGACGAGATAACCGACGAAGGTCGCAGTGATGACGACGGGTCCCGGCGTGATCATGCCGATGGCGACGGCGACGAGGAACTGCCGCGCATCGATCCAGCCCATCTGCTGGACGAGGCCCTTTTCGAGGAACGGCACGATGACAAGGCCGCTGCCGAAGGTGAGGCTGCCCGCCTTGATGAAGAAGGCGAAGAGCGGCCACAGCGCCGCGCCGGCAGCGGCGGGCTTCGCCGCGGCGGCGGCCGGCAGCGCCGCGAGCGCAGCTTCGGGCGGCCGTCGCCCGCCGAAGAGCGAGCCGTAATAGAGGATGCCGACGAGGCCGGCGAGGATGAACATCACGGCGACCTCGGCTTCGAGAGCGACGGTGACGAGGAAGCAGACGCCGGCGATCAGCCATTGCATGCCGTCCTGCATGCCGAGCTTCACCAAGCGCCAGCAGGAATGGAGGATGAGCGCGATGACGGCGGGGCTGACGCCGTAAAAAATGGCGGTGATCCAGGAGAGCCCGCCGAGATGCGCGTAAAGCGCTCCCAATGCCGCGACCATCACGAAATTCGGCAGGATAAAGGCCCAGCCGCCGGCCCAGGCGCCCCAGAAGCCGCCGCGCAGATAGGCGATGAAGATCCCGACCTGGATGGCGAGCGGCCCCGGCAGGGATTGGCAGACGGCGATGGCGTCCCGCATCTCCTCGCGGCCGAGCCAGCCCTTCTCGGCGACGAGTTCCTTCTCCATCAGACCGACGAGCGCCACCGGCCCGCCGAAACCCATGGTTCCGAGCCGCAGGAAATAGCGGACAAGCTCGGGAATGCGGCGTGTCGATGCCGAAGAGATTTTTCCGCCCATGCGCTCGCACCTCGACGTCATCGAGCGTGGAGCAGAGCTTGGACGGAGACCGTCTTGGAAAAGCCGGGAGTCTGCGCAATCCCGACGGCGACGATGCTACTCCGCCATGCGGCGGGCGGCAATGCGATCGTGGCGTCGTCGCGTGATCGTGATGATCCGGCGCGCGACGGGTCAGCGGCGCAAGATAAACTCGCGCGCTCCCCGCCGCTCCGCCCAACCGGCGCGCTCCAGCTCCGGCCGGTCTTCTTCGCTTTCGGGATATCCGAGGCAGAAATAACCGATGAAGCGCCAGTCGGCCGGCACTTCGAGAATAGCCGCGACGCGCGCCGGATCCAGGATCGAGACCCAGCCCATGCCGATGCCTTCGGCGCGCGCCGCGAGCCACATGATGGTGATGGCGGCGACCGCGGAATATTCCGCTGTTTCCGGCATGCTGCGGCGGCCGAGACCATGCCCCACCTCGGTGCTCCGGTCGGTGAAGAGAGCGAGATGGCCGGGCGCCTCGGCGAGGCCGGCGAGCTTCAGCCGGGCATAGCGCTCGGCGCGCTCGCCGGAGTAGGCGGCGAGCGCCTCGGCATTGGCCGCGCGGAACGCCTCGATGACGGCCGCGCGCCGAAGAGGATCGTCGACCGTGACGAAGCGCCAGGGCTGGCTGAGGCCGACCGAAGGGCCGAGGCAGGCGGTCTCGATGAGGCGGTCGAGGGCGCCCGCCGGCAGGGCGTCGCGGCGAAAGCGGCGGACGTCGCGCCGCCAGATGAAGAGCTCGTGAAGGCGGGCGCGAAAGGCCTCGTCGAAGATTATCCGCTCGCCCATGTCGCGGACTCCCTTTGCCCTCGGGAGCGGTTTCGCCAGCCGCCGCGCCGCTCCCGTTAACCGCCTAAAAACCAAGCCATGATAGTTCCTCGGCGGAGAGAAAGCGAAATCCGGCGAGTGGGGCCTTCGTGTTCGGGATAAGCCGAGGAAGCTTCGGCATCGGCCGGGCTCTGCGCCTCGCCTTCGCCGCCGCGCTCATCCTCACCGCCGCTTGGATCTATCTGCCGGGCATCCTCGGCACGGTCAGCGCCGACGCCATCGTCAACGGCCGCACCATTTCCGTCCTGTCCCCGATCGAAGGAACGGTGACGATCGCGCCGCCCGCCGAGGGCACGGCGGTCCGCGCCGGCACCGTCATCGCCGAGGTGCGGAACCCGGCCGTGGACCGCAGCTTCCTCCTGCAGTCCCGGGCCGAGCTCGAAGCCTTGCGCGAGAAAAACCGATCGGCGCTCGATCTCGCCGATGGCCTTGCCGCCCTCGAGGAGCGCCTTGTCGCCGAGCGCGATGCGCAGCGGACGGCGCAGCTCGCGCAGCTCCAGCTCCGGCTGCGCGAAGAGGAGGCGGGCATCGCGGCGGCCGATGCCGTCGCCGCCGACGCCGAGCGCGAGGTCCAGCGCAAGCTCAGCCTGCTTCAGGCGGGCGCCATCAGCGAACAGCTCGTCGAGAAGGCGCGCAACGAGGCGAATCGCGCCCATTCCGAGGCCGACCGCCAGCGCCGCATCGCCGATCGCCTGCGCTATGATCTGGAGGCGGTGGGCCGCGGCGCTCTCATGAGCGACCAGCAATTCGACCTCCAGCAATTGCAGCGCCGCATCGACGAGGTCGGCATGCGCCGGACCGAGGTTGCGGCGCAAATCCGCGAGCAGCGGGCGCGCCAGCACGAGCTCGAAGGCAATATCGCCGCCGAGGAGGCGCGCATCGCGGCGCGCATGGCGGCGCGGGTCGTGGCGCCGGTCGACGCCGTCGTCTGGCGCTCGATGGCGGTGGCGGGCGGCCGCGTCGCCGCCGACGCGCCGCTCGTCACGCTCATCGACTGCTCTCAGCTCGTCGTCCATGCGAAGCTGCCGACGCGGCGCTTCGACGAGATCCGGCCGGGCGCCGCGGCCTGGGTCCGCGTGCTGGGCGGCGAGGGGCCGCGGCGGGCCGTCGTCCGCGACCTCCGCGGCATGGGCGGCTCGGACCAGGGCGACCGCTTCGCGGCGCCCATCCCGGTCATCGGCCGCGACGAGTTCCTGGCGACGCTCGCCTTCGCCGACGGCACCGACGCGCACAACGCCGCCGAATTCTGCGGCGTCGGCCGCAGCGCCGAAGTCAGCCTCGAGCGGCCGGCGGGTCCGGTGACGGCGGCGCTCGGCAGGCTCGCCGCCTGGGTCGGCGAGTGGACGGCGCGCGGTGCCAGCGCCGCGCCTGCCGGTGCGGCGCCTCGGACGCCGGCGGAAGGCACTGCCGAGAACACCCGCTGACGCCGCGCAGGACGGCGCCGTGCTCGCCACGCAATACGGTCCCGCTCTCGCCACCGCCGGCGCGATGCTGGCGATCTTCGCGCTGGCGCCGTCGCGGCCCGCCTGGTCGCGCGCGGCGGTCTCCGCTCTCGTCATGCTGCTCCTCGCCCGCTACCTCTGCTGGCGGGTGAGCTTCCTGCCGCGCCTCGCCGATCTCGGCGACGCCTGGAAGCTCTTTTGCTTCGGGATCGAGGCGCTCTTCGCCTTCGACACCTTCGTGCTCTTTCTTCTGCTCTCGCGGCGCGTCGACCGCTCGCCCGAGGCGGACCGGCACGAGGCCCGCCTGCGACAGTTCCCGCCCCGGCGGCTGCCCGCCGTCGACGTCTTCATTCCCACCTACAATGAAGGCATCGACGTGCTCGAGCGCTCGATCGTCGGCGCGCTCGGCATCGACTATCCCAACCTCACCGTCTGGGTGCTCGATGACGGAAGGCGCGACTGGCTGCGCGATTTCTGCGCGCGGAAGGGCGCGCGCTACATCCGCCGCGCGACGAACGCGCATGCCAAGGCGGGCAATATCAACCATGCCCTGGGACTCACCTCCGGAGAGTTCGTCGCCATCTTCGATGCCGATTTCGTGCCGCACCGCAACTTCGTCTACCGGACCCTCGGCTTCTTCGAGGATGCCGCCATCGGCTGCGTGCAGACGCCGCAGCATTTCTTCAACAAGGACCCGATCCAGCTCAATCTCGGCCTCGACCGGGTGTGGCCCGACGAGCAGCGCTTCTTCTTCCACACGATCATGCCGAGCCGCGATGCCTGGGGCGCCGCCTTCTGCTGCGGCTCCTGCACCCTCATCCGCCGCGCGGCACTCGACGCGATCGGCGGCATTCCAACGGATTCGGTGACGGAGGACATCCTCGCTTCGCTCGTCATGATCCGCCGCGGCTACCGCACCATCTATCTCGACGAGCAGCTCAGCCTCGGCCTTGCTCCCGAATCGATCGAGGGCTTCTTCGTCCAGCGCCAGCGCTGGTGCCGCGGCAACATCCAGCTCGTCTTCCTGCGCGGCGGGCCGTTCGGGCCGGGGCTGCCGCCGGCGATGCGGCTCTTCTCGCTGCCGACCTACTACCTCCTGCAGCCGGCGCAGCTTCTCTTTCTCATCATCCCGGTGCTCTATCTCTGGCTCGGCCTGTCGCCGGTTCCGACCTTCACCGCCGGCGCGCTCCTGGAGTATCAGACGCCGGCGCTCATCGCCTGCTTCCTCGCGCTCATCTGGTTCTCGAAGGCGAGCTGGGTCCCCATCCTCAGCACCGCCTCCAGCCTTTTTCAGGCGATCCGCCTGACGCCGACGGTGCTGGCGAGCTATGTCAAACCGTTCGGGGTCGGCTTCAAGGTGACGCCGAAGGGCAATCTCGACCGCCGCCTCGTCCTCGACCGGCAGACGGCGATGGTGGCCGGATCTCTCCTCTTTCTCACCGTCGCCGGCCTCGCCCTCAACACCAGCTTCGAATACCGGATCGTGGGCGGAGACGCGCTCTTCCGCATAGCGGCGTTCTGGGGGATCTGGAACGCGCTCGCGCTCTTTCTGCTGCTGCTCATCACGATCGAGCGCCCACGCCGCCGCGCCGAGGAACGCTTCGCCTTGGGCGAGCGCGCGCAATGCAGCTTGCGCGACGTCGGCGTCGCCTGCGACGTGCTCGACCTCTCGGCGGGCGGCGCGAAGCTCCGCTTCGATGAGAAGGTGGAGGCGCATCAAGGCACGGGCGTCACGCTCGACCTCGATGGCGTCGGCCGTCTCGCCGGCCGTATCGCCTGGTCCGCCCGCGGCGATGCCGGGCTGCGCTTCGGCGATCTCGAACCGGCAATGCGCGAGGCGCTGCAGGCGCGCCTCGCGGCGTTGGCCGTGGCGAAGCCCCATCGCGGCAGGCGGGCCGATCGCATCGCATTGGGGCTGCGGGCGAATTGCCGAGTCGACCGCCTCGAAATGGAGTGCGTGATCGAGAACGCATCGATCACGGGCCTCCTTCTCGGCTTCGGCGCCGCGACGCCGGCGATCGGCTCTCTCATCGAAGTCGAGATGCCCGGCGTCGGCCTCGTCCGCGGCAAGGTGGTGCGCCAAGTCGGCGGCGACCGGCTCGGCCTGCAATTCGACAACATGCCGGAACGCGACCGCGACCGCCTCATTCGCCGCCTCTACACCGAAGGGATCGGCTATCCGCAACAGATGCGCGTCGAAGGCGCGGCGCTCATCCAGGCCCTTCTCGCCCGCGCCTTCGGCTAGCCGCCTTTGACGCGCGACCGGCCCGCGCGTCGGCGATATACTGACCCGCTCAAGAGAAGCGGGAGGAGGCCCGGATGAGCGTCCAGTCGCTGTTGAGCTACGCGCTGAGCGTGCCGGATGTCGAGGCGGGGCGGCGCTTCTACACCGATTTCGGCCTCGAAGCCGAGGAACGCGGCGACGTGCTCGCCTTCCGCTGTCTCGGGCGCGCCCAGGACCAGGTCCATCTCGTCGAGGGCGGCCGCAAGCGCCTCCACCATCTGCGCTTCGGCACGGACGACGCCGGGTTGGGCGTGGTTCGCGCGCGCCTCGCCGCGCGCGGCATCGCCGAGACGCCGCCGCCGCATCCCGCCTTCGCCGGCGGGATCTGGTTCTCCGATCCGGACGGCAATGCCATCCATCTCGCCATCGAGGCGGCACAGCCGGCGCGCCCCGCCGAAGCCGTCCGCCTCAACACGCCCGGCCACTATTCGCGCGTCGGCGTGCCGGGCTGTCCGGCGAAAACATCGCCGCGCCCCTACCGCCTCGGCCATGTTCTCCTCTTCACGCCGCGGCTTGAGGCGATGCTCGCCTTCTATACCGAGGTCCTCGGCATGCGCCTTTCCGACCGCTGCGGCCCGGTGATCGCCTTCATGCATCTGCCGGGCGGCGGCGACCATCATGTCGTGGCGCTGCTGCGCGACGCCAATCCCGGCTTTCACCATGCGAGCTTCGAGGTCGGCTCCGTCGACGAGATCGGCATGGGCGCGCGTCATATGATGGAGCGCGGCTATCGCGACGGCTGGGGCCTCGGCCGCCATGTCATCGGCTCCAATTTCTTCCATTATCTGCGCGACCCGTGGAGCAGCCTCGCCGAGTATTTCTGCGACATCGACCGCATTCCGCCGGACGGCTCCTGGCGCGCTGCCGACCATCCGCCCGAGGACGCGCTCTACCGCTGGGGCCCGCCGCCTCCGCCGGATTTCGGCACCAATTTCGAGGCCCGGGGCTAGGGCGTCGGCGCCTCACTGCAGCACGAGGAAGAGGCAGAGGCCGGAGGCGAGGAAGGCGAGCAGGCCGGAGAGCAGGATCTCGAGGCGCATGTGGCGGGCGGGGCGGTATTCGGCGCGCTCGATCTCGCGCGCGGTGCGCGCGAAGCGCACGGTGCCGAGAATCATGATGCCGATGCCGAGGGCGATGAGGATGACGCCCTCGTAGCGGCCGATCGGGGCGAAAAGCCGTCCCGTCCAGCCTTGCGCGAGGGCGCGCGCGCCGTCGGCCGACTGCGCCATGATGGTGAGGAAGAGATCGAACTTCTCAATGACGAAGCCGAAGGCGGCGACGGCAAGACCGGTCCGCAGCCAGGCGAGGAAGGTCCGCTCGTTGGCGGCATGATCGGAGAAGTGTTCGATCATTCTCGAGAGTGGGAACATCTCTCCTCGCGGGATGGCCTCACGCGCCGCCGCAAAACCCATCCGCGACCCGCCGCTTATCCAGTCGCGCGCAGCGTTACCCGTTTCAGGAGGGAGTTCAATTGTCCTGGAATGGGTGTGGAACGATGGAAAAACAGAAACTGGCAATGCTGGTTGCGGCGCTCGCGTTGGGCGGCGCCGCACTCGCCCCGGCGCGCGCGGCGGAAGGTCCGGTCAAGATCGGCGTGCCGGCGCCGCTCACCGGCAGCTATGCGAGCGCCGGCACCGATATCGCTAACGCGGCGATGATCGCCGCCGAGGACATCAACAAGAAGAGTGGCGTCCTCGGTCGCAAGATCGCGATCGACACGGCCGACGACCAGTGTGATGCGCAGATCGGCGTCCAGGCGGCGGAGAAGCTCGTCCAGAGCGGCGATCAAGCGATCGCCGGCGGCTATTGCTCCAGTGCCGCCATTCCCGAATCCTCGGTCTTCCATGACCACGGCCTGCCGTTCGTCGCCGACGCTTCGACCAATCCGCGGCTGACCGAGCAAGGCTTTGCCGATGTCTTCCGCGTTATCGGCCGCGACGACGAGCAAGGGCCTTTCGCCGCCAATTTCATGAAGAACGAGCTGCATGCGAAACGCGTCGCGATCATCCACGACAATACGGTCTATGCGCGCGGGCTCGCCGAGCAGACGCGGGCGGCGCTGAAGAAGCTGGGCGGCGTCGACATCGTCTATTTCGATGCGATCACGCCCGGGCAGAGCGACTACACCTCGGTCTTGTCGGTCGTCAAATCGGACAATCCCGACGTTATCTATTACACGGGCTACTACTCCGAGGCGGCGCTCATCGTCAAAGAGGCGCGGGCGCTCGGCGTCAAGGCGACGCTGATGGCGGGCGATGCCAACAACGACCCGACGCTGCTCAAAGTCGCGGGTCCGGCGGCGAACGGCCTCATCATCACCACGGCGCCGCTGGCGCAATTCCTCGGCGGCAGCGAGGTGCAGAACTTCATCAAGGAGTATCAGAGCCGCTTCGGCCACGAGCCCGGCCCCTACTCGGTCTATGAGTACGACGCGATCGGCGTCACGGCGGCGGCGATGGACCGGGCGAAATCGACCGATCCCCAGAAGGTCGCGGCAGCGCTGCACCAGACCAAGGACTATCACGGCATCACGGGAACCATCTCCTTCAACCAGCAGGGCGACCGCGAGAACGCCGTCTACATCACGCTCATCGTCAAGAACGACCAGTTCACCGCCTATAAGGCGCTGGAAAACGGCCACTGGGTCGATGTGAAGGCGGCGAGCAAGGCGAAGGCGGGGTAACGGCCATGAGCCTCAAACGCGGAGGGCCGGCGCGGCGTCGCCGAGCCTTGCCCGGAGCCGGGTGAGGGGCGTTGAGCTTGACAGAGCCGTGATGGCCTGAAAGCCGATCGCAACGCGGCGGCCCCTTGCGCGATGCCTCAGGGCCGCTGCTCTCGCCGCGCCCGCACTAACATCCGATGAGCCTCTTCCTCCAGCTTCTCTTCAACGGCCTCACCGTCGGCTCCTTCTATGCGCTGACGGCGCTCGGCTACACGATGATCTACGGCATCATCCGCCTCATCAATTTCGCGCATGGCGACCTCTTGATGGTCGGCGCCTTCATCGGCTGGACGCTGCTGACGACAGTCGCGATCCAGCATATCCCCATTGCCGCCGCTATTGCCGTCGCCTTGCTGCTGTCGATGGCGGCGACCGGCATCCTTGGCCTCGTCGTCGACCGCTTCGCCTACGAGCCGCTGCTGCGCGGCTCGCGCCTCTCGATCCTCATCACCGCGCTCGGCGTGTCGCTCGCCCTCGAGAACGGCGTCCAGCTCGGCTACGGCGCCGGTTTCAAGGCCTATCCGCATCTGCTCCCCTCTGTCTATCTGCCGGTCGGCGGTGCCAGCCTCGGCGTCACCCAGATCGGCATCTTCGCTCTCAGCCTCGCCCTGATGCTGGGCCTCTATCTCTTCGTCCACCGCACGGCCATCGGCACGGCGATGCGCGCCCTCGCGCTCGATCAGGATGCGGCGCGGCTGATGGGCATCGATGTCGAGGGTGTCATTCGCCTCACCTTCTTCATCGGCTCGGCCTTGGCGGCCGCCGCCGGCGTCATGATGGGTCTCTATTATTCGGAAATCTCCTTCACCATGGGCTTCCTCCTCGGCATCCGCGCCTTCACCGCCGCGGTGATCGGGGGCATCGGCAACATTCCGGGCGCGATGGTGGGCGGCATGGTGATCGGGCTCCTCGAAGCCTTCACCGCCGGCTATTTCTCCTCGCGCTGGAGCGATGTCGCCGTCTTCGGCGCGCTCATCCTGATGCTGATGTTCCGGCCGCGCGGCATCTTCGGCGAGCGCGTCGTCGAGCGGATGTAGCCGATGCGGCTCGGCGCCTTCGCAAAGGCCGGCATTCTCGGACGCGGCGGCGTGGCGCTGCTGCTCATCGCGGCGCTCGTCTTCCCGCTCCTCGCCGACAATTACGAGATCTCGGTCGGGACCGGCATCCTCACTTATGCCGTCCTCGGCCTCGGCCTCAACATCGTCGTCGGCTATGCCGGCCTCCTCGATCTCGGCTATGCCGCCTTCTTCGCGATCGGCGCCTATGCCGCGGGGCTGCTCACGACCAAGGCCGGCTTCACCTACTGGGAGACGGTGCCGGCCAGCATGCTCCTCGCCGGGCTGAGCGGCATCGTCGTCGGCTACCCGACCTTGCGCCTGCGGAGTGACTATCTCGCCATAGTGACCTTGGGCTTCGGCGAGATCATCCGCATCACCGCCACCAATCTCGACTACACGGGCGGCCCCGACGGCATTTGGGGCATCCCGCACCCGGTCTTCTTCGGCTACCGCCTCTCGACCCAGCGCGACTTCTTCTATCTCGTCCTCGGCCTCTTGGTGCTGACGCTCTATTTCGTCCGCCGCCTTGCCGTCTCGCGGCTCGGGCGCGCCTGGCTCGGCCTGCGCGAGGACGAGGACGCCGCCGAGGCGGTCGGCGTGCCGGCGCTGCGCGTCAAGCTCCTCGCCTATATCATGGGGGCGCTCTGGGCGGGCCTCGCCGGCGGCTTCTTCGCGACGCGGCTCGGCGTCGTCAATCCGCAGAGCTTCACCTATCTGCAATCCGTCCTCATCCTCATTGTCGTCGTGCTGGGCGGCATGGGCAGCATCCCGGGAGTGATCCTCGGCGCCGCTGTCGTCGTCGGGCTGCCGGAAGTGCTGCGCAGCATTCAGGGCTGGCGGATGCTGGCCTTTTCGCTCGGCCTCGTCGTGCTGATGCTGGCCCGCCCGCAGGGGCTGTGGCCGATGCGCGGCCGCAAGGTCGCGGTCCCGCGCGAGTCGCCGCGGCCGGCACGGTCGGAGATCGCGGCGCCGGAGACGGGGTATGAGGGGCCGCTCCTCGAGGTCGAGGGGCTGCGCTGCAGCTTCGGCGGGCTCGTCGCGGTCGACGATGTCGGCTTCGCCGTCCGCCGCGGCGAGCTTCTCAGCATCATCGGTCCGAACGGCGCCGGCAAGACCACCGTCTTCAACGCGATCACCGGCGTCGTCGCGCCCGAGCGCGGCGCGGTGCGCCTCGCCGGCGTGCCGCTCATCGGCCGGGCGCCGCACGCCGTCGTCGAAGCGGGGCTCGCCCGGACCTTCCAGGGAATTCGGCTGTTCCGCAGCCTGACGGCCCTCGACAACGTCCTCATCGGCATGCATCCACGCCTTGCGGTGGGTGTCGTCGGCACGCTGCTCCACGCGCCCCATGTCAAGCGCGAGGAAGCCGCGGCCGCGGCCACCGGCCATTTCTGGCTCGATTTCGTCGGCCTTGCCGGAAAGGCGGGGCACATCGCAGGCGAGCTTCCCTATGGCGACCAGCGGCGCCTCGAAATTGCGCGGGCCCTCGCCAGCCGGCCGCTTCTCCTTCTCCTCGACGAGCCCGCCGCCGGCATGAATCCGAGCGAGAAGGGCGCGCTGATGCGGCTCGTCGCGCGCATCCGCGAGCTCGGCACGACGATCATTCTGATCGAGCACGACATGAATCTCGTCATGCGCGTCTCCGACCGCGTCATCGTCCTCGACCGCGGCAGGTGCATCGCCTCCGGCCCGCCGGACGCGGTGCAGGCGGATGAGCGCGTCATCGACGCCTACCTCGGCCGTGACGAGGCCGAAGCCGAGGCGGTGGAGGCGCCCCTTGGCCCTGCTTGAGATCGACCGCCTCCACACTTTCTACGGCAAGATCGAGGCGCTGCGCGGCGTCTCCTTGACGGTGGGCGAAGGCGAGATCGTCGCGCTCATCGGCAGCAACGGCGCCGGCAAGACGACGCTGCTCCGCACCGTGACGGGGCTCGAGCGGGCGCGCCAAGGCCGCGTCGCCTTCGCCGGGCAGGACATCACGCATCTGCGGCCGCACGCCATTGTCGGGCGCGGTCTCGGCCATGTGCCGGAGGGCCGGCGCGTCTTCTCCGGCCTCACCGTCGCCGAGAATCTGATGCTCGGCGGGTATCTTCACCGCGCCGTGCCGCGTCTCCTTGCCGAGCGGAGCGCCCGCGTATTCGAGCTCTTTCCGCGGCTTGCCGAACGGCGGGGACAGCTCGCCGGGACGCTGAGCGGCGGCGAGCAGCAGATGCTGGCGATCGGCCGCGCCTTGATGGCCGAGCCGCGGCTCCTCTCTCTCGACGAGCCGTCGATGGGCCTCGCGCCCGTCCTCGTTCGCGCCGTCTTCGCCGTGATCGCCGCGATCCGCAAGAGCGGCACCGCCATTCTCCTCGTCGAGCAGAACGCGCGGCAGGCGCTGCGCCTCGCCGATCGCGCCTATGTCATGGAAACGGGCCGCATCGTCGTCAGCGGGCCGGCGGCCGAGCTCGCGCGCGACCCGCGGCTGCGCGCCGCCTATCTCGGCGGCGAAGTCACGGCATGAGGCGGCGGCAGGCGGAGCGATCTCAACCCGACGTTTCCGGCGGCGCGGCGGAGCCGCGGCTTGCGCTGCGGCAAGAGGTCACGGGGGCGTCCGCCGCGCCTCGGATTGATCACGCTGCCACCACTCGATTGTTGCCAAATCGCCCCGCATTCCCGATATGCTGGCAGCGGCGGAGACGCTGTCGCCGCCTTGCGCCCCATTTCGAGATCGCCCGATGAAGCTCGCTTCTCGCCTGCGCCCCGCCGCCATCGGCGCGGCCGCCGCCCTTCTCACCGTGATGCCGCTCTTCGCCTGCCAGGACGCCTCGTCGCGGCGCGATCCGCCGGCCAATGACGGCGATCTGGCGCTCATTCAGGACGTGCTGCAGCGGGTGAAGCAGAGCTATGTCGAGCCGGTCAACACCGACAAGTTCGTCACCAACGCCTTGAAGGGCGCCTTGACCGGGCTCGACCCGCATTCCGATTACATGGACGAGAAAGAGTACCGCCAGATGCAGAGCGATACACGCGGCGAGTTCGGCGGGCTCGGCATGGAGCTGACCATGGCCGACGGGGTGCCGAAGGTCGTCTCGCCGATCGACGACACGCCGGCGGCGCGCGCCGGCATCCGCGCCGGCGACCTCATCCTCAAGATCACCGGCCAGCCGACCGACAACATGAACCTCGCTGAGGTGGTCGAGCGCCTGCGGGGTCCCGCCGGCACCAGCATCGAGCTGACGATCGTGCGCAACGGCCGCTCGCCCTTCGACATCACCCTGACGCGCGCCGTCATCCATGTCGTTTCCGTGAAATCGAAGCTGGAGCCGAACCGGATCGGTTACGCCCGGATCAGCACCTTCACCGAGCAGACGCAGGACGAGCTGACCGACGCCATCGGCCGGATGCAGCGCGAAGCCGGCGGGCATCTGGCGGGGCTCGTCCTCGATCTGCGCAACGATCCGGGCGGCCTTCTCGACGCCGCGGTCGACGTCGCCGGCGATTTCCTCGACGGCGGCACCATCGTCTCGACCCGTGGGCGCGAATCCGAGGATGACGAGGTCTATACCGCGCCGGCCGATGGCGATCGCATTCGCGGCACGCCCATGGTCGTGCTCATCAACGGCGCCTCCGCTTCGGCCTCCGAGATCGTCGCCGGGGCGCTGCAGGACGACCACCGGGCGACGGTGATGGGCACCGGCAGCTTCGGCAAGGGCTCGGTGCAGACGATCATCCCGCTGCACGGCCGCGGCGCTCTCCGCCTGACCACGGCGCGCTACTATACGCCCTCGGGCCGTTCCATTCAGGACCACGGCATCCTTCCCGATATCGTCGTCGGCTTGCCGAAGAGCGAGCGTCTTGCCAAGGGCATCGTCGTCCACGAGGCCGATCTGCGCGGCGCCCTCAAGAATACGGGCGCGCTCAACGCGATCCGCGGGACGGCGAGTCCGGAAGGGGCGGCGGCGGAGACGGGCGCGGGCGGTGCCGCCGGCGACGCGCCGATCGACCCCGCGATCATCGGCACCTCCAAGGACAGCCAGCTCGCGGCGGCGCTCAAATTCCTCGAAGGCAAGATGGCTTCGGCCGCGCGGCCGCGCGGCTGAGGCCGCCCGGCCGCTCGCTGCCCGGACGGCCCGGCAGGAGGGCCGGGCCGCCCCGTTCAGCGCAACGAACTTGCGTTAACGCCCCCATTTCTGACAACCTGAGGTGAAAAACCGGCCATTCCGGAGGGGTTGACGTCGGAATGGCGCAACCATGACCGGTGCGGCTCGGTTAGAATGACGCTTCGGGTATCGGTAACAGGGAACGGCTTTGACGGGGAGAACGATGAGCAACGCGATCGAGCAGTCGGTGCATGGCCCCGATCCCGTCGACATCCATGTCGGCAAGCAGCTGCGCTATCTGCGCATTTCCCGGCGCATGAGCCAGGAGCGCCTGGGCGCGATGGTCGATTTGACCTTCCAGCAGATCCAGAAATACGAGAAGGGGACCAACCGCGTCTCCGCCTCGGTTCTGTATCGCCTGGCGCAGGCCCTCGGCGTCCCGGTCAGCACCTTCTTCGAAGGGCTCGCCGAGACCTCCGGGCAGGCGGCGGATGACGGCGTGCCGCTGGTCGAGAGCCTGCTCGCCACCGCGGCGGAGCTCCAGCAATTCGAGGATGAGGAGGTGCGGTCGGCGCTCATGCATCTGATACGCGTCCTCGCGCGATCGATGCCGCGGCGGACCGGCTGATCTCCGCCGCGCCGACCTGAGGAGGTCGCATGGCGGACTATATCATCGATGGCGAGGGCGAGGTCTGGGTCGTCGGCTCGCGGGAGTTCCAGCGCCGCTTCGGCTATCCGCATCCGGATTTCGACCTCGCCGACTACGCGGTTCGCAATTTCGGCTGCGTTCGCCTGCGCAACCACGGGGCGGCCCTGCGGCTCCATCTCGCGCCGGAGACCATCAGCGAGAGGACCTTCGGCAGCACGGTCCGCATGATGGTGAACCACCCGCGCGACCGCTATGCGTTCGAGATCGGCGCGCTCGGAAGCTGTGTCGAGATCGTCAGCAACCTCAATGACGCCATCGCCCGGCTCGAGGATTTCCGCGGCGGAATCGAATGGCGCTGCGGCACCATCGTGGTCAGCGAGGAGCTGTCTCTCGGGCGCCTGCGCCACCCGAAGCGGGGGCGGCTGCGCGAGCTCATCAAGGAATGGAAGCGCCTGCGCGGCCATCTCTCGCGCGATGTCCTCGCCCCGTTCGAGCTTTCGGACGTCGCCGGCCGCACGGTCCTGGCCCGCATGCAGGGGCAGGGGCGGACGCGGATCGAGCATTTCGGCGCCCGGCTCGACGTTTACGGCACGGGCTGGCACGAGCGCGCGATCGGGCTCGACCTCGAGGAGCAGCCCGACCCCGCCTATGCCGCCGGCACGGCCAAGGGCTACCGCGAGGTCGCCGCGACGGAGCGGCCGCGCCTCGAACTCGTCGACGCGCTGATCCGCGCGCCGGGGCGACACCCGCAGCGCAGCCGTTATGAACGCCTGCTTCTGCCCTGGCGCAGCAGCGACGGCGCGACCTTCGTCTCCGGCGCCTCGGTGCTGCGGACGCGCTTCGCCGCCGGGATCGACAGGTAGGCGTCGAGGTCGGCGAGCAGCTCCGCTTGCGGCATCCACACCAGATCGAAGCTGGTATCGCCGCGGAACGAGCCCCTCAGCGCCACCTCCTTCTCGATGCGCGTATAGCCGTAGGAGGCGACGACGCCTTTCCGCGTCAGCACCGGATCGACCATGCTGATGGTGTAGTCGGTGTTCCAGCGCGTGAAGGCGTAGAGGCGGGAAATCCGCGGCAGGATCGAAGACAGGCCGATGCCGCGGAAGGCGGGGTGGTACCAGCCGGCGCCGGAGAAGGTGACGCGCCCGGTGATGCGGCCGGCCGAAGGGGCGGTGACCGTCCAGCGCTCGCCCGCCTCGCGCCGCGGCTCCGGGTCGGCATAGAGGGCGCGGAGCGAGCCGAATTCTTCGACGAGGGTCGAGCGCGGCCACTCGAAGAGCCGGCCGGCCTGCGTCGCGACGGTTTCGCCCGACGCGGTTCGCCCTTCGATCCAGAACGCCGACTCTGATGTCACGAGGCCGCAATCCGGCCGAAAGATCGGCACCAGCGTCCCCCAATTGGGCGCGCGCCGGTTGAATTCGACGAGGCTGGAGAGATCGGCGTGGAGGTAAAGGTGAACGCCGCGGCTGCGCGCCGCCAAATCGGCCTCGAGGAAAAAGCGGGCAAGACGCTCGCGCGGTCCGTGATGGACGGTGATCTGATCGGGCAGGCGTGGGCTTTCGGCGTAACGCCGTGCAATCGACGCTTGTGGCATGGTGGTCTCCCAAACGATGGTTCAGGAAGTCACCATGTAATCCGGCGTTCCCGCGATTTACATGCGAAGCAGCGGGCGAATGCGACAAATCACCGGCATCGCCGGCCGGCCGCCGCGATGAGGGCGGCGGCAGGAACGGCTCAGGCGGAGGTGCCGATCATCTTCTGAATCTCCGCCCGCGGCACCTGCACGATGCCGGTGGCGCAGTTCCGCGCGCCGATGATGAAGAGGAAGCGGTCGGTCGCCGGCGCGAAGACGACGGCGATATGATCGCCGGCCACATTCGAGGCCGGCGGCATTTCGTTGATGAAGGCGAGGAAGGCGCTCGCCGTGTCCCCCTCCATGACATCGACGAGGCGCGCCGCGGGTTCGCTCGCCCGCGCCTTCAAGACGACGCTTTTCCAGGAGGGGCAGCTCGGCGCGGCTTCGGTGATCGACGGCTCGGCTTGGCTATAGTTCGAGCCAAGCAGAATAGAAATCGTCGTCAAGATGATGCAGGCCCGGACCATCGAAATCCTCCAGCGGGATGGCGCCTCTTCCATGGCGCGGGGCCGTCGCAACTCGGCCTCTTCTCCGGTAAACTGGCGAGCCGGCAAGTAGATCGGCAAATCGACGATAATTTTTTGTAACCGCCGCAATCGTCTTGGTAACGGGGATTTGCGATGGGATTTTATACGATATAATCATGTATAAACTGGCACTCTTGCGAAAATTCTTGTTTTTATTCCGAAATCACACTACCTCTCCGTGGCGTGCTGCGGTCGGTCGCGGAGGAGAACATGCCGAGCATCCATGTGCTGCACGAGAACCCGGCCTGGCTGGCGCCGCTCGCCGAGGCGCTCGACCGCCGGCGCCTGCCCTGGCGCGACTGGTTCCTCGAAGGAGGCGCCTTCGATTTCTCGCGGCCGCCGCCCCACGGCGTCTTCTTCAGCCGCATGAGCGCCTCCTCGCATACGCGCGGCCACCGCTACGCGCCGGAGCTGACGGGCGCCGTGCTGGCCTGGCTCGAGCGGCATGGCCGCCGCGTCGTCAACGGCACGCGCGCCCTCGACCTCGAAGTCAGCAAGGTGCGGCAATATGCGGCGCTCGAAGCCGCCGGCCTCGCGACGCCGCGGACGGTTTTCGTCGCCGGCGCGGAGGGTCTTGCCGAAGCGGCGCGCCGGCATTTCGGCGGCCGGCCCTTCATCCTGAAGCCCAATCGCGGCGGCAAGGGGTTGGGCGTCCGGCTCTTCGAGACCGTCGAGGCTCTGGAAGCCCATCTCGCCGGCCCCGATTACGCGCCGCCGATCGACGGCGTGCATCTCCTGCAATCCTATATCCGCTCGCCGCAGGCGCTCATCACGCGCGGCGAATTCGTCGGCGGACGGTTCCTCTATGCCGTCGAGGTTGACACGACCGGCGGCTTCGAGTTGTGCCCGGCCGATGCCTGCGCCGTCGGCGACGCGTTTTGCCCGGCCGATGCGCCGCAGCGCGAACGGTTCACCATCATCGATGCGATCGAGCCGGGCCTCGCGGCCCGCTATGAAGCCTTCCTCGCCGCGGCCGGGATCGAGGTCGCCGGCATCGAGTTCATTCGCGATTGCGAGGGCCGCGTCTATACCTACGACGTCAACACCAACTCGAACTACAATCCCGATGCCGAGCGGCGCGCCGGCCGCTCCGCCATGGATCGCGTCGCGCAATTCCTCGGCGACGAGCTGGAGCGGCGCTACCCGGCGCGCGACGCCGCCGACTGAGCCGCGCCCGGCCTCGCCTCGGGGGCGGCCGCTTCGACCGCCGCCGGCGGATCCGGCTGGCGGGCGAGGCGGAGGACGGGCGAGGCGAGGATGAGCGCGGCTTGGAGGAGAAAGCCGCCGGCCGCCAGGACGAGGCAGGCTTCCGCGCCATAGCTGCCGCCGATGACGGCGCCGATCGCCGCGCCCAGCGGGCGGGCGCCATAAGCGAGCCCGAAAATGGCGGAGACGCGGCCCAGCAGATGCCGGGGCGCCACCGTCTGCCGCAGCGTCGTCGTGGCGATGACCCAGAGGATGGGGCCGGCGCCCATCAGGAAGAAGCTGAACGCCGCCAGCGCCATCACCCGAACCCAGATGGTGAGAACCATCGCCAGGGCGGCGGCGAGGCCGGCCAGCGGCCCGATCGCGACGACGAGGCCGAAGGGCAGCATTCGCAGGATGCGGGCGGCAAGGAGCGCGCCGGCAACCATGCCGAGACCGTATGTCGCGAGCGAGGCGCCGATGCCGCCGGCGCCGAGGCCGAGATGGCGCGCGGCATAGGGGACGTAGACTGCCTGTAGGACGAAAAAAGCCGTGTTGAAGACGAGCTGCGTCAGGAAGATGGGCCGCAGCAGCGGGCTGCCGAAGACGCAGCCGGCCCCTTCCCGGAGGTCGTGAAGCGGATGGCGCGGCGGCAGCGCCGGGCGCGCCGGCTCTTCGAGGCCGGCGAGGAGGAACGCGGCCGAGGCCGAGAGCGCCGCGGCAAGGCCGAAGGCAGGCGCGGCGCCGGTCCAGCCGACGACCGCGCCGGCGAGAGCCGGGCCGGCGGCGAAGGCGACGGTGCGGGCGAGCTCGATGCGCCCATTCGCCTCGGCGAGGGCGCGCGGCTCGACCAGCGCCGGCACCAGCGAGGGCGCCGCGACATTGTAGGCGACGGTGCCGCAGGCGCCGAGGAAGCCGAGAGCGGCGAGAAGCGGCAGGGTCAGAAGATCCAGCCCCGCCAGGACGAGGATGGCGACGAGGGAGAGCGTGCGGAGACTTTCGGCGCAGGTCATGAGCCGCCGTCGCGAGGCGCGGTCGGCGAGGACGCCCGCCGGAATCGACAGGAGGAGAAAGGGCAGCGTCTGCGCCGTTTGCAGCACCCCTGTCTCGCCGGCGCCCGCGCCCAAGGCGAGCACGGCGACGAGCGGCGCGGCGGCGAGGCCCACCTGCTCGGCCGATTGCGCGGCGAGGTTGGACCAGGCGAGGCGAGCGAAGGCGGCGGGCAGGCGGTGGACAGCTTTCGTCGGCACGGGGCTGAACCTTGCGATGGCGGCGATGGGTTCAGCCTAGGGGCGGCGCCGCGGCGAAGCGCTCCGGTTATTGCTGTCGAATTCTTCCTTCTGCCCTCAGCCGCCCGGATCGATCGCCTCGGCGCAGGAATCGAGCGGCGCCGCCGCCGGATGGCCGATCAGCGGCACGATGTCGACGATCGCCGCCGAGGCTCGGCACGGGAAGGCGGCCGCACCGCATCCGCCGAGCGCCGAGCACAGCAGGAGCAGGATGGCGAGTCTGACCATGGCTTCTGCAAACGATTGCGGCGGCGTTTCGGCCGCCGCTGCGGCGGCGATGCCACGCTTCGCTCACGGCTCGGCCAGCAGGACGGCCGCCTTGCGCGGCTCGTCGGCGAGGAAGATCGCCAGAACAACGAGCGCCGCGCCGAGCGACATCGAGAGACTGAGGCGCTCGCCGACGAGGAGCACGGCGAGCGCGATCGTCACCACCGGCTCAAGATTCATGACCGCCGCCGTAAGGACGGCGCCGGCGCGGCCGATCGCGGCCAGAAGCGCGAGCTGCGCCAGGCTGAAGGTGACGAGGACGGAGGCGAGCGACCACCAGCCGGCGGCGGCGACGGGCCAATGCGGTCCGCCGCCGAGCGGCAGCAGGGCGAGGACGGGCACGGTCGCCCCCAGCATCAGATGGAAATTGACCTCCGGCCTTGCTTCGCCATTGAGCAGGCGTGCGCTGCCGATGACGAAGACCGACATCGCGGCGGCGGCCATGAAGGCGAGCGCGACGCCGCGCCAATCGGGCAGAGCCGCGATATCGACATTCATGGCAAGGGCGAGGCCGAGGAAGGCGAGAAGAAGCGCCGCAAGCCGTCGCGGGCTGACGCCCTCACCGCCGCTCGCCCCGGCGAGCAGCCCGACCAGAATGGGATAAGTGTAGAGCACCAGCACGGCGATGCTCACCGGAATGTAGCGAAGCGAGGCGAGATAGCCGAGGGAGGTCAGCGAGAAGGGCAGGCCGAGGAGGAGCGCGGAGCCGCGCTTTTTCCTGGAAAGGCTCGGCGCGCCGCGCGAGCCGTGGGAAAGGCCGAAGAGGAGGACGACGATGAAGAGAAAGCGCGCGGCATTGATCGTGGCGACATCGGCGCCGCCGGCGAGGGCGAGGCGGGCGAAGACGGTATTGAGGCTGTAGGCCGTCGCCGCGACGGCGGGGAGGGCGATCCGCCGCAGGCGTGCCGCGGGTGCGGCGGAGACAGAAGACATCGGACGGATCGGCCTCCCGGTTTGCGCAGCGCGCCGCGCGAAGGCCGGCGATGGTGACCCGAAGACAGGCGCGGCCGCAAGAGGCGAGACCGCTCGCCATTCGCCCGCTCGCTTCCCCCGCCGCGCCGTCTTCCCTAAGATCGCGCTCGAAATCGCGCCGGAGCGGGAGGGGCCGATCATGGTGGAGGTGAAGACCGAATGACGAATCGCCGGGCGCCATTCTGCGCCGCTCTCCTCGGTCTTGCCCTTGCCCTCGCCTCGCCGCCGGGTGCCGCGCGCGGCGAGGAGGCAGGCGCCCTCGCGGTCTTCGCCGCCGGAACGCTCGCGGTTCCCTTCCGCGAGCTCGACGCGCTCTTCGAGCGCCGGCATCCCGACATACCCGTTCAGCCGCAATTCGGCGGCAGCGTCATGATGGCAAAGCGCATCGTCGAGCTCGGGCAGGCGGCCGACATCCTCGCCGTCGCCGATTACAACGTCATTCCGAAATACCTCTTCAGCGGCAGCGGCAAGGCCCGCGCCGAGTGGTATGTGGGCTTCGCGCGCAACGCCATCACCTTCGTCTATACCGATTGCAGCCGCTACGCCGATGCGATTTCGGCCAAGAACTGGTACGAGGTGCTGGCGCGTCCCGGCGTCGCCATCGGCCGCTCCGACCCGAACACCGATCCCTCGGGCTATCAGACGCTGCAAATGCTGAGCCTCGCCGAGGCGCATTACGGCGTCCCCGGACTCGCCGCGAAGATCCTCGCCAACGCGCCCTCCGCCAATATGCGCGACACCGAGACGGCGCTGCTCTCGGCGCTGCAGCTCGGCCAGATCGACTATCTCGCCATCTACCGGTCGGATGCCTTGCAGCATGGGCTGCGGCATCTCGACCTGCCGGCGCAAATCGATCTCAGCGATCCGACCCTCGCCTCGGCCTATGCGACCGGCGTCGCGCAGACCAAGAATGGCGCGCTGCACGGCCGACCCATCGTCTATGCCGCGACCATCCCCTCGGGCGCCGGCCATCCTGAATGGGCGGCGCTGTATCTCGCGCTGCTGCTGGGTCCGGATGGCCAGGCGATCATGAGGAAGAACGGCTTCGGCGTCATCGCGCCCGGCTATGCGGTGGGCGCCGAGAAAGTCCCGCCGGCGCTGCGGCCGCTCGTCGCCGCTTGGCCGGGATCCTGAGCGACGCCGCGGTGCAGGAGGCAAGCGAGGTCGCGCCGGAAGCGCCGCCGCCTGTCGCCGGCCTCGCGCCGCCGCCCGCGCTCGGCGTGCTGCTGGTCGCCTGGCTCTTCGCCGGCCTGCTCCTTGCCTTCATTCTCCTGCCGCTGCTGCAGCTCGTCGCGACGCCCTCGCTCGCCAGCCTGAGGCGCGCCGCCGGCGACACCGACATCGCCAGCGCCCTCGGCCTCAGCCTCATCGGCGCGGCGCTGGCGGCGCTCCTCTCCGCAACGATCGGCGTGCCGCTCGCCTATTTGCTGGCGCGCACCCGCTTTCCGGGGCGCGCCACCGTCGCGGCGATCGCCGACCTTCCGCTCTGCGTTCCGCATACGGTCGCCGGCATCGCCCTTCTCATGGTCTTCGGCCGCCGCGGCCTCGTCGGCCGGCCGGCGGAGGCGCTCTTCGGCCTGCAATTCTGGGGCTCGCTGGCGGGCGTCGTCGTCGCCATGGCCTTCGTCGCCGTGCCCTATATGGTGAATGCCGCCCGCATCGGCTTCGAGGCCGTCGATCCGCGCCTCGAGAAGGTGGCGCGGACGCTCGGCATGGGACCGTGGGAGGTGCTGCTCCGCATCACCCTGCCGCTCGCCGCGCACGGCATCGCGACCGGCTTCGCTCTCACCTTCGCGCGCGCCATCAGCGAGTTCGGCGCCGTTGTCATCCTCGCCTATTACCCGATGACGGCGCCCGTCCGCATTTACGAACTGTTCCTCCGTTTCGGCCTCGATGACGCGGTGGCGGCGGCCGTGCTGCTCCTCGCCCTTTCCCTGGCGCTGTTCGTGCTCTTCCGCCATTTCGTCCAGCGCGTCGCCCCGATGCCCGGCATCGGCCGATGAGCGCGCGCGGCCTCGCCCTCGACGGCGTCTCGCTGCGGCTCGGGAGCTTCGCCCTGCGCGATCTGCGGCTCGAGATCGGAACGGGCGAGGTCCTGGTCCTCCTCGGCGCGAACGGCGCCGGGAAATCGGTCTGCCTCGAGACGATCGCAGGCTTCCACCGGCCGGATGCCGGGCGCATCCTCATCGGCGGGCGCGATGTGACGGCCGAGCCGCCGGAGCGGCGCCGCGTCGGTCTGCTCCTGCAAAGCTTCGCCCTCTTTCCGCATTTGAGCGCGGCCGAAAACGTCGCGGTCGGCTTTCGCGGCCGCAACCATCGCGAGGCTCGGCGCGCGGCGGAAGCGCTGCTGGCGCGCTTCGGCGCCGAGCACCTCGCGCGCCGGCGGCCGCAGCTGCTCAGCCCCGGCGAGAAGCAGCGCATCGCCCTCGCGCGCGCGCTCGCCAGCCGGCCGGAGCTCTTTCTCTTCGACGAGCCCTTCTCGGCGCTCGATATGGAGACGCGCGACGCGCTCCGCGACGAGCTCGCCGAGTTCCTCCGCCGGTCGCAAATCCCGGCGATCTTCGTCACCCACGACCATACGGACGCGCTCGTCCTCGCCGACCAGGTGGCGATCATGGAGCGCGGCGGGATCGTGCAGTCCGGCCGCGCGGCCGAGGTCTTCGCGCGGCCGGCCGCGACGGGGATCGCGCGGTTCCTCGGCGTCGAGAATCTGCTCGACGGGAGGCTCGAACAGGCTCCCGACGGCCGGCTGCGCTTCGCGGTCGGCGGCGCGGCGCTGGAGGTGGCGCCGCTACCCGCAAGCGCGGCGCGAGCAGGACGCCCCGCCATCGCCTGCATTCGGGCGGGCGAGGTGCGGCTCGGCCGGCACCGCGCTGCGCCGCCGGATGCCGGCGCCTCGCACCTCGAAGGGCGCATCCTCTCTCAGCGCAGCCTCGGGCCGCTCTGCACGGTGACGCTCGATTGTGGCTTCCGCCTCGTCGCCTGCCTCATGGCGCGGGATGCGCGCGAGCTCGGCCTCGCGCCCGGCGCCGTCGTCGCCGCGCAAATTCCCAGCGATGCCGTCCACATTCTTCCCGGCGAGGCCCTCGGCTGACCTGCGCCGGACGCACGATCAACGGCCCTGCGCCTCATGCTCTTCGATGGCGGCGAGGGAGACCGCCGTATGGGCATAGGCGCCGCCCGCCCGCATCTCCGCGGCGACCCAGATCGCCTCCATCAGCTCCTGCGGCGTCGCGCCGTGGCGCAGGGCGGCTTTCGTATGCCCCTTGATGCAATAGGGGCATTGCGTCACATGCGCGACGGCGACCGCGACGATCTGCTTCATCTTCGCCGGCAGCGCGCCGTCCGCGAAGACCTTCTGGCTGAAGGCGTCGAAGGCGGCCTGGATGTCGGGAGCGAGCGCGCGGCGCTTCGCGGCCAACTCCTTCGAGGACGGCGGGTAGATGGCATCGGACATGGTCGGTTCCTCTCCTTTCTCCAGGGAGCGATGAAGGCGCGACAAGCGCGCTGGCGCTGTCCTGCGCGTTCCAAGACGGCGCCGCGCCCGCTGGCAGTCCTGCCGGCGGGCAGCCTCACGGCGCCTCGGCCTCTTGATGCAGCTCGCCGCCGCGCATGAGGCGCCGGGCGATGTCCGCCGTCTGGAGCGCCGCGCGTTCGGTCGGCGAGTGAGCCGCGAGGTAACGCGTCACGCCGATGAGGATGTGGCGGCCCTCTGCCGTGTCGCCCCAGGCGCTGAACTGTCGCGCTCCCGCCTCGAGCATCTGATAGGCGTGGAAGCCGGCATCCTCGCGCAGCACGGCATGGGCGAGCGCGGCGATGAGCGCTTTCGGCGAATGGCCGAGCGTCAGGTGCCGGGCGACGAGCCTCGCCGCGCGATCGACCTGCCGCTGCCGGTCGAAGGCGTCGAGCAGGGCGGCGCGGATCGCCGCCGCATCGGCGGGCAGATCGTCGAGGGCTTCGCTGCCCTCGCCCGGGATGCGCGCCGCCGGCACGTTGAGATAGCGCGCCAGATAGAGCGCCATCGCGCCGTGCAGCACGGCGCGGACGGACGCCGCCTCGTCCTCGCTGGCGGCGGCTCCGATTCGCGCCAGCATCTGGTGAACCGCATTGGCGTAGGTGAAGACGTGATGCGCGGTCTCCCAGTCCCCATGCTCGTTGGCGTTGCCGAAGCGCGCCAGCCGCAGCGCTGCCGCATAGGCAAGGGCGCGGCCGAGATCGGCGGGAGCGGCGCCGGCGCCGATCGCCGCCTCGATCGCGCCGACGATCCTCGAGGGATCGTCGCCGAGCAGCTCGCGGGCGAGCGCCGCGTGTCCCGACCAGCCCGGCCCGCGGCGGCCGGCCGCGAAGAGACCGGGCAGACGGCTCGCCGATTCCGCGCAGAGCGCCACGAGATCGGTGGGCTGGCGCCAGGCGGTCGATTCCTCGGCGTCGCGTGCCGCCACCATCTGGCCGACAACGGTCGGCAGCACGACGGCAGCGTGCTCCCAGCCGATGAGGTCGAGGCACTCGAAAGCCTTGTTGATGAAATCGAGCGAGTGGCCGGTATCGGCATAGGCGCGCTCGGTCTCGGCGGCGAGCAACGCATCGGCGAGGAGAGACGGCGCGGCGCCGGCGGCGATCGCCGTCAGCAGGGTGCGCTCGGCCGCCTCGCGATGGCGCACGCGCGCCCAGCGCCGCAGCCAGCGCTTCAGTGTCGCCGGATCGGGCCGGCCGCCGAGCGGCGCCCGGTTCCGCCGCGGGGCCTCGCCGTCGCAATCCGCGGCGACCCGGCGCGCGCCATGGAAGAGGGCGAGGTAGGCTTCGTCTTCCGGCAGCGCGGGCAGGAGGTTGGCGAGCGCCGTCAAGATGGTGAGGCCCGCGCTCCAGCCGTCGCGGTTCTGCGTCCCGAACAGCGCCACCTGGCGCACGATCTCGGTCGGCGCCGTGCCCGCCGCAAGCTGGCCGTGCACGGCCTTGGCGATGACGAGGCCGATGTCGTGGGCAAGGCCGTTGGCGAGCCGGTCGCGCCAGTGCCGGGCGGGATCGGCATGGCCGAAGCTGGTCTTCACCCAGACTTCGCCATCGCGCAGCGCCACGGGGCAGATCGGCGCGTCATCCGCCCACAGATCGAAAGTGCAGCCGCTTTCGAGATCGAAACGGGCATGGTGCCAATGACAGGTCAGGATGCCGTCCTCGACGCTGCCGCGCTCGAGCGGGAAGCCCATATGCGGGCAGCGATTGTCGAGGGCGAAGACGTGTCCGCGGTCGTAGACGACGAGAATCGGACGGTGGCCGCCGCCGCGCAGAACGAGCCGCCCCTTCGCTTTCAGCTCTTCGAGGCTTCCCGCCAGCGCGAATTCCTTGTCGAGCGCATCCATGGGTTGCCTCCCATCGTCTCTGGCCGCGGCGGCCGTCCCGATTCACATGGTGATCCGCGCGGGCAAAAGCGATGAGTCGAGCAGTCCTGCAAATGTCTTGACGGGCATATACCTATAGTAGTATATAATGAACGTGAATTCCGCCTTCGCCATCATCGCGGAGCCGAACCGCCGCGCCATTCTGGGCCTGCTCGCCCAATCCGAGCGCTCCGTCGGCGACATCGAGCGCGCGCTCCGCATGCCGCAGCCATCGGTGTCGAAGCATTTGCGGGTGCTGCGCGAGGCCGGGTTCGTCGAAGCGCGCATCGACGCGCAGCGCCGGCTCTACCGGATCCGGCCGGAGCCGCTGCGGGAGGTGGATGCGTGGCTCGCGCCCTTCCGTCGCTTCTGGTCGGCGCATCTCGACGCTCTCGAACGTCACCTCGACCGCATGGAGGAGGCGCCGCGGCGCCGGAAAGGAAGGAAGCGATGAGCCGGGAGACCTATGCGCCGGGCCCCGCGGCAGGCGCCCGGATCGAGAAAGACGGGGACAAATGGACGCTCGTCCTCGTCCGCGAGCTCCGCCATCCGCCGGAGAAGGTCTGGCGGGCGCTGACGGAGCCGGCGCAGCTGCGCCAATGGGCGCCGTTCGATGCCGACCGCAGCCTCGGCGCCGTCGGACCGGCGCGCCTTTCGACGGTCGGCGCGCCGACGCCGCAAGTTTCCGAGACGAGCGTCACTAGGGCCGAGGCGCCGCGGCTTCTCGAATACAGCTGGGGCGGCAACGACATGAGATGGGCGCTGGAGCCGCTGGGCGAGGGCACGCGCCTCACGCTGTGGCACAAGATCGACCGCGGCTTCATTTCGATGGGCGCCGCCGGCTGGCACATCTGCTTCGACGTGCTCGACCGCTTCCTCGCCGGCGCGCCCATCGGCCGCATCGTCGGCGGCGAGGCGATGAAGTTCGGCTGGCAGCGCCTCAATGCCGATTACGCCAAGCAATTCGGCATCGAGGCGCCGAGCTGGCCGCCGAAACCCGCCCAAACCTGAGCGCGAGGACGATCCGCAGCGATGGAGTCGGATCTCGAGGCGGCGGAAAGCGATGTCGTCATCGTCGGCTCCGGCTCGGCGGCGTTGTCGGCGGCGCTGCGGGCCGCGGTCGGCGGACTGCGCGTCACGATCCTCGAAAAGACGGAGCTGCTGGGCGGAACCAGCGCGATGTCGGGTGCGGGCACGTGGATTCCGGCCAATCACCACGCGCGCGCGGCGGGGATCGAGGACAGCGTCGAAGAGGCGATCGCCTATATCCGGGCGGCCTCTCCTGAGGGCTGGCAGCAGGAGGAGGATGACCGCTGGGTCGCTTTCGCGCGGACCGCCCCCGTGATGCTGCGCTTCCTCGAGGAGCACACGCCGCTCCGCTTCGCCTTGACCCATGAGCCGGACATCTTCGCCGAATGTCCAGGCGGGAAGCGGCAGGGTCGGATGCTGTCGCCATTGCCGCTGAGGAAGGCGCTGCTCGGCGCCTATGCCAAGAAGCTTCGCGCCTCGACGCTGCCGCACCTCTTCACCTATCACGAAGCCTATGACGGCGATCTCTATCATCATCCGCTGCAGGCGGGGCTGAGGTTCGGCCATCGCCTGCTCTATCGCCTGACGACGCAGCGCCGCGGGCAGGGCAGCGTGCTCATCACCGGGCTCCTCAAAGGCTGCCTCGACAATCGCTGCCGCATCGAGACCGGCGCGCGCGTCGTCGAGCTCATGATGCAGCCCGACGGCGCGGGCGTCGCCGGCGTCGTCGCGGAAAGAGGCGGCGTCCGGCGGCCCTACCTGGCCCGGCGCGGCGTGGTCCTCGCGACCGGCGGGTTCGAGTGGGACGATGCGCTGCTGGACCGCTACTTTCCGGGGCCGCTCGACTGGCGCGGCAGTCCGCGCGCGAACGAGGGCGACGGGCAGCGCCTCGCCGCCTCCGCCGGCGCCGCGCTCGCCCGCATGGACCAGGCCAATATCTATCCCGCGCTGCCGACACGCTACGAGGGCAGGCCGCACGGGATTCCCCTCATCTTCCAGGCGGAGCCGCACGCGATCGTCGTCGACCGCAACGGGCGGCGCTTCGTCAGCGAGTACGACTACAATATCGGCGAAGCCCTCGACCGCCGCGACCCGCTGACGGGAATGCCGAAACACCTCCCCGCCTGGGTCGTCGCCGATCGGCGCTTCCTCAGGCAGGCGCCGCCCTTGCTCTGGTACGCCCGCCAGAAGCCGAACGCGCTCGTCCGAGCCTCCTCGCTGCCGGAGCTGGCGGCCAAGATCGGCCTGCCGCCTGCCGCGCTCGAGCAGACGGTGGCCCGCTTCAACGGGTTCTGCGCGGCGGGGCGCGATCTCGATTTCCACCGCGGCGAGAGCGTCTGGGAGCAGTTCAAGGCGGGCGGTCCGGGTCGCGCCATGGCTCCGCTGGAACAGCCGCCATTCTTGGCGATGCCGCTCAACCGTTCCATCCTCGGAACGAAGGGCGGGGCGCGAACCAACGAAAGGGGTCAGGTGCTGCGCCCGGACGGCAGCGTCATACCGGGGCTCTACGCGGCCGGTCTCGCCATGGCGAACCCGATCGGCACCCGCGCCATCGGCGCAGGCACCACGATCGGCCCCAATCTGACCTGGGGCTTCATCTGCGGCGAATCGCTGCTGCGGGACAACCGCGCCCTTTAATCGCCGGCAGCAGCGTTGGACCGTCCTCTCAGACGGGCAGCAGGACGATCTTCGCCGCCGCCGTGCGGCCGGCGGCGAGATCGGCAAAGGCCCGTGCCCCTTCGGCAAGGCGGCGCGGCTCGACCCAGCTCAGCGTGCCGAGCTTGCCCTCGTGGAGCGCCGTCACCGCGGCGCGGAGGTCGGCGGGCGTGTAGGTATAGCTGCCGATGACGCTGATCTCCGCCAGCGTGATCTTGCGGAAATCGGTCTCGCCGGCGCTGTCGCCGAGGCCGATATGAAGGACGATGCCGCCGGGGCGCACGGCGCGGAGCGCGGCGGCGCGCGTTGCCGCCGTTCCGACGGCGTCGACCACCAAATCGAAGACGCCCTCCGGCGCGGCGTCGCTTGCGGCGGGGTCGTAGACAGCGCAGCCCGCCTGCTCCGCGGCGGCGCGCCTCAACGGATTGACCTCGCCGAGAAGCATCTCCCGGCTCCCGAAAGCCTGAAGCCAGAGGGCGGACAGCAGGCCGATGGACCCGCCGCCGAGAATGAGCGCCCGCAGCTCGGCGAGCGGCCGGTGGGCGACGCGCGCGCCGAGGCTCAGCGCGTGCAGCGCGGTCGCGGCAGGCTCCGTCAACGCCGCCGCCGTCGCCGCCATGCCGTCCGGGATCGCCAGCAGGTTCGTCTCGGGGATGGCGATCAGGCGGGCGAAGGCGCCGGGGCGGTTCATGCCGATGAGCCGCCGCTCGGCGCACAGATTCTGCCTCCCGCTCTCGCAGGCGGCGCAGCGCCCGCAGGTGATGAGCGGATTGATGACGACGCGGCGCCCCGGCGTGCTTCCCGCGATGATTCGTGCGGCCGCCTCGTGGCCGAGGATGAGCGGCGGCCGGCGGCGCGGATCCAGACCGTGATAGCCGTGCATGTCGGAGCCGCAGATGCCGACGGCCTCGACCTCGAGGAGCGCCTCGCCCGCGGCCGGCACGGGGTCGGGCGCGTCGCGGAAGACGATTTCGTCGGGGTTCGTATAGACGAGCGCTTTCATTTCCCTGCTCTCAGCGGGCGGAGAAGCCGCCATCGACGAAGATGGTCTGGCCGGTGATGTAGTCGGAGGCGGGCGCTGCGAGAAAGACGGCGATGCCGTGCAAATCGGCAAGGCGTCCGTTGCGTCCGATCATGGTCTGCGCGGCGAGCCGCTCGACGACTGCCGCATCGGCGAAGAGCGGCGCGGTCAGCTCGGACGGAAAGAATCCGGGCGCGATGGCGTTGCAGGTGATGCCGTCCTGCGACCAGGCCTCGGCCATGGCGCGCGTCAGCTGCACGATGCCGCCCTTGGAGGCGCCGTAGGCGATGCCGTTCGCAAAGGCGCGCACCGATTGCAGGGAGGCGATGTTGATGATGCGGCCCCAGCCGCGCTCGCGCATCGCCGGAACCAGCAGGCGCGAGAGAAGGAAGGGCGCCGTGAGATTGAGCTCGAGAGTGCGGTCCCATTCCGCGGCCGGCAGCGTTTCGGCAGGCTGCCGCGGGTTTATCCCGGCGGCATTGACGAGGATCTGGGGCGGCCCGAAATGAGAAGCGGCCTCGCCGGGGAGACCGGCCAGCGCCGCGCGGTCCGTGAGATCGGCGGCGACCGCCGCTGCCCGTGCCCCGGCCGCGCGCAGACTCTCGGCATGTCTCTCGAGGGCGGCGCGCCGCCGCGCCAGCAGGACGACATCGGCGCCTGCGCCGGCGAGAGCTTGCGCGATCGCCCAGCCGATCCCGGAGCTCGCTCCCGTCACGAGCGCGACGCGGCCGGAGAGATCGAAGAGCGCCGCGCCGGCAGGCATCCGGGTCATACCGCCGTCCGGAAGCTCTCGCCCGGGAAGTACTTGCGCAGCCGGTCGTCCGCGGTCCGCGCATGCGCCTCCATGCCTTCGAGCCGCGAGATGCGCGCGGTGACGAGCGCGATGTCGCGCGTCGCTTCGCGCGTCATGCGCTGCCAGGTCAGGACCTTGAGGAACTTTCCGACGCTGAGGCCGCCGCTGTAGCGCGCCGCCTGCTTGGTCGGCAGGATGTGGTTGGGACCCGCGCTCTTGTCCCCGAAGGCGACCGTCGTCTCCTCGCCGAGGAAGAGCGAGCCGTAATTGCGCAGCCGGGCGAGCCACCAGTCGAGATCGGCGGCATGGACTTCGAGATGCTCGGGCGCGTAGCGGTCGCTGAGCGTTGCCGCCTCTTCGCGGTCTTCGGCGACCGCGACCTCGCCATAGTCGCGCCAGGCCGCGGCGGCGGCGTTGCCTTCGGGCAGCGCCGCGATGAGGCGTGGTACGATGCTCATGACAGCCTCGGCCAGCTGCCGCGAGGTCGTCACCAGAATGGCCGGCGATTCGACGCCGTGCTCGGCTTGCCCGACGAGATCGGAGGCGACGAGCGACGGGTCGGCGCCGGCGTCGGCGATGACGAGAATCTCGGTCGGGCCGGCGAAGACGTCGATGCCGACGCGGCCGAAGAGGAGGCGCTTCGCCTCGGCGACGAATTTGTTGCCGGGTCCGACAATGATGTCGGCGGGCTTGCCCGTGAAGAGGCCGAAGGCGAGGGATGCGACGCCCTGAACGCCGCCGAGGGTGAGCACCGTATCGGCTCCGCAGGTCGAGAGCGCGAAGAGGATCGCCGGGTGGATGCCCTGGCCCTTGTGCGGGGGCGAGCAGGCGATGACCGAGGGGACGCCCGCCGCCTTCGCGGTGGTGACGCTCATCACGGCGGAGGCGATATGGGCAAAGCGTCCGCCCGGGACATAGCAGCCGGCGACCTCGACGGGGACGAGGCGTTGCCCGGCGGTGACGCCGGGATGGAGCTCGACGGCGAATTCGCTGAGGCTCGCGCGTTGAGCCTCGGCGAAGGCGCGCACCTGGCGATGGCTGAACCTGATATCGTCCTTCAGCGTCTCGGAAAGCGTGCGTTCGGCCGCCGCAATCTCGTCCGGCGCGACGACGAACGCCCCCTCCCAATGGTCGAGGCGCCGCGCATAATCGCGCGCGACCGCCTCGCCGCCGGCTTCGATCTCGCGCAGCATCTCCGCGACGGTGCGCGTGACCTCGGCCTCGCCGCTGGCAGGGGTCTTGACGGCTTTCTTGAGATAAATCGCCATGCAGTTCTCCGAGTGGCGCGGGCCATCGGCCGATCCCGCGCGTCCTGAGGGAAGGGCGGGCCGGTCGGTGGCGCGGATTATTTCGCGTCGGCGAAGGCCTTGAGCTTCGGGTCGGCCGCGACCTTCCTCATGTATTCATCGGTGATGAAGCTCTTCACATCCGGCATCGCGCTGATGGTCCCGGTCGATTTGAGATAATCGCCGAGCTTCGTCATCCATTGGTCGAACTTCGAGGGACCCTTGCTGCGGTCCATGATCTCGAGCTGCTCGCCCAAAGTGAAGGTCGGACGGGTGTCGATCTCCTGGGCGAGATACTTGTCGTCGATATTGACGCCGCCCTGCTGATAGAAGCGGCGCATGAGATCGATCGTTTCCTTCCGGTGCGCCTTCTCCCAGGCGACCGCGTGCAGATAGACGGCGAGGTACTTGGCGACGAGGTCGGGATGCTCCTGCGCGTACTCGGCGCGCACGAAGAGGACGCCCGGAATGATCGCTCCGGCCGTCTTGCCGGTGCAGATGATCTTGGCTCCGCTCTTCTCTTCGAGCGTGTAGTCATTGGGTGCCCAGACGCCGGCGAGCACGCCGTTGCCGCTGCTGAAGGCCGAGATGATCTGCGCCTGCTGCAAGTTGACGACCTGCATATCGGTGCGCTGCAGGCCCCATTTGTGCAGGCAGGCAAGGGCGGCGTATTCGCCCGTCGAATTGGTCGAGAGCAGGATCTGCTTGCCCTTGAGCCCCGCCGGGTCCTTGAGGATCGCGGGCGCCTCCTGGGCCCGCGCCATCACGACATTGGCGTCGGACTCGTCGTTGGTGATGCCGATCGTCAGGATGCTGAAGCGCGCCGCGCCGAGCACCGCCGGGGCCGAGCCGGCGCCGCCCACATCCCAGGATTTGGAGGGCGCCGCCGCGACTTGCGGTGCGCCCGCCGGGAAGGTCGAGAAATTCGGCTGAAGGCCCATCTCCTTCCACCAGCCTTTCTCCGAGGCGATGAAATAGGGCAGCGACCAGTAGAGCGCCGGCTGATAGCTGACGCCGATTTGCGTCTGCGCCTGCGCGGGCGCGATGGCGCCGCCGAAGCAGGCGAGGGCCATGACCATCAACAATCGGCGGCAATGCGAGCGGATCATTCCATCTCCTCCCTTTTTCTCAAGGTCCTCGGAATTGCGGATCAAGGCCCCGCCTTGCGCCGCTGCAGCGGCGTCACCCTGGGAGCCTCCGCTTTCGCTTCACGCTCGTCCCGGAGCATCTTCCAGATGCGGGTGCGCAGATGGGTAAAGGAGCCGAGATCCATCACCTCCTCGATCGGCCGCTCTTCCCAGGCCTCGGCGCGGCGGACCGGTGCGACGTCGATGATCTCGGCCAGCCGGCCCGGCCGCCGCGTCATGACGGCGACGCGATCGGCGAGATAGACCGCCTCCTCGACCGCGTGGGTGATGAACAGCACGGTGCGCGGGTTGACGCGCGCGAGGCGGATCAGCTCCTCCTGCATTTCGATCCGGGTCTGCGCGTCGAGCGCGCCGAAGGGCTCGTCCATTAGCAGCACCTCGGGTTCGAGCGCGTAGGAGCGGGCGATCGCCACGCGCTGCTGCATGCCGCCGGAGAGCTGGTGCGGATAGGCGTTCTCGTGGCCTTGCAGGCCCATCATCTCGATGTAACGGTCGACCGCGGCGTTGCGCTGGGCGGCGGGAACGCCGCGGCACTTGAGGCCGAAGCCGATGTTCTCGCGGACCGTCTTCCAGGGGAAGAGCGCGAATTGCTGAAAGACGACGGCGCGGTCGGGGCCCGGTTCCGCGACCTCGCGGGCGCCGACGAGGACACTGCCCGAGCTCGGAAAATCGAGCCCGGCCGCCATGCGCAGCAGCGTCGTCTTGCCGCAGCCGGAAGGCCCGACGATGGCGACGAATTCGCGATCGGCGACTTCGAGGCTTACATCCGCCACCGCCAGGATCTCTTCGCTGCCGCGGCGGAAGACTCGGCTGACCGACTGAAAGCTGATCTGGCTCATGCTCCGGCCCATCCTCGGCGAATCCGCGCCTCGGCGGCCCGCAGCGCGACATCGATGAGGAAGCCGACGATGCCGATGGCGATCATGCCCGACATGACGATCGGCGTCGCCAGGTTGCTCTGCCCCTGCACCATGAGATAGCCGACCCCGGAGGAGACGACGATGAGCTCCGCGCCGACGAGCGATTGCCAGGCGAGACCGGCGCTGATCCTGAGGCCGGCGACGATCGAGGGCAGGGCGCCCGGCACCAGCACCTCGGCGAACATGCGGCAATGGCCCGCGCCCAGGCTGCGCGCGGCTTCGATGAGGTGCGGCTCGATGAGACGCGCGCCGCGTTGCGCATTGATGACGCAGGGCGGGAAGGCGCCGGAGAAGATGATGAGGATGGGGCCGCCGATCCCGGTTCCGAACCACAGCGCGGCAAAGGGCACCCAGGCGATCGGCGCGATGAAGCGGAAGCCCTCGAAGACCGGAGAGACCACGTCGTCGAGCCAGCGGAACCAACCCATCAGGAGGCCGAGCGGGACCCCCGCGGCGGCGGCGAGGGCGAAGCCCATGAGGAAGCGCCCGATGCTCGAGAGAAGGTGCTGCTGCAGCGTGTAGCCGGCGAAGGGGTCATGGGTCAGATGGAAGAAGGTCGCGGCCACGACGCCGGGTGCCGGCAGAAACCGCGCCGGAACGACGCCCGATCGCGCGACGACGAACCAGAGGCCGAAAAAGGCGGCGAAGCCGCCGAGCGACAGCAGGCCGAGCTCGACGACGCCGGGCGCGCCGCGGCGGCGGCCGCGCGCCGGCCGCGCTCCCTGCGCCGCGGTCACGTCCGCCGCCACGGCACCGCCCATCTTTCGAGGAGGCCGAGGCATCCCGTCATGAGCGCGCCCAGAATGGCGACGAGGGCCATGGCGAAGGCGATCATGCCGGGATAGATGTCCTGCGCCGCGATGATGAGAACCCGGCCGAGGCCGAAGAAGGCTCCGACCAGCTCGGCGGCGACCAGCGTCGTCCAGGATGCCTGAAGCGAGAGCCGCAGGCCCGTGAAGATGAGCGGCAGCGCGCCCGGGATCATCACCTCGGTCAGGATCTGCCGCTCGGAGGCTCCATGCACGCGCGCCGCGGCGATCAAGGTGCGGTCGAGCGTGCGCACGCCGGTATAGGTGTTGATGAGCGCCGGCACGAAGGCCGCGAACCAGATGACGAAGATCTTCGCCGCATCGCCGAGGCCGAACCAGACGATGGCGAGCGGTATCCAGGCGAGCGGCGGGATGGGCCGGATCAGCAGAAAGGCGGGGTTGATGAGAGCCTCGGCGCGCCGGCTCATCCCCATGAGGAGGCCGAGCGGCACGCCCGTCGCCGCGGCGACAAGGAAACCGAGCAGGACGAGCCGGCTCGAATACCAGATCTGGAGCCAGAGCGTGCCGCCGGCATAGCCGCGCAGCGTGAGCTGGAGTGCTGCCGACCAGACATCGGCCGGGCGCGGGAAGCGCGCCGGGCTGACCGCCCCCGTCGCCGTGGTGAGGACATACCAGAGGATGGCAAGGCCGAGGACCGTTGCGGCCCCGATCCAAGGTCGGCGTCCGGCCGAGGCCATGCGGGCGCGGCCGGCAGCAACCGCCCGCCGGTAGGATCGCGAGTCCGTTGTCGCGCCAATATGCACGGAACGGATCCTCCTCTCTGGAATCCGCTGCTTCGCATCGGCTCATGATGCGCTGAAAGCGCTTTTCAAACCGAGTTAAAAGCCGCGTCGGAAGCTTGTCAATCGTGATCTGGCTGGGCGCGGCATCTCTCCGATTTTCCTGAGTTGTTCGCAATCCTTCTTCCAGGCAAGATGTCGGCATGGCGAGCGCAAGCGAGAGAAAGCGCTTTCACGCCGGGCAGCAGGCGGCGGCGACGCTCGGCGATGTGGCGCGGCTCGCCGGGGTGTCGCCGGCGACGGTCTCGCGCGTCCTCAACCGGCCGCAAACCGTGCGCCTCGGCCTGCGCGACAGCGTGCAGCGCGCGATCGCCGAGCTCGGTTATGTGCCGCATGGCGCGGCGCGGGCCCTCGCCTCGCGCCGCTCGCAGACCATCGGCGCCGTCGTGCCGACGCTCGACAACGCGATCTTCGCGACATGCATCGATGCCCTGCAGCGCCGCCTCGACGGCGCCGGCTATGTGCTGCTCCTCGCCAGCACCGAATACGACCGGGCGCGCGAGCGGAGCGAAGTCGCCGCGCTGCTCGAACGCGGCGTCGATGGCGTCATGCTGGTCGGCGGCGATCACGATCCCGCGGTGTACCGCCTGCTCGCCGGCAAGCGCGTGCCGTTCGTCAACACCTGGGTTTACGAGACGGCGAGCGGCCGCCCGTGCGTCGGCTTCGATAACAGGCGGGCGGCGATGCGCATGACCGACTATCTGCTCGACCTCGGGCATCGCCGCTTCGCCGTCATCGCGGGCGTCACGCTTCACAACGACCGCGCCGCCGAGCGCGTCCTCGGCGTGCAGGCGGCGCTTGCCGCGCGCGGCATCGCGCTGACCCCGGCGCAGATCATCGAGCGGCCCTATGCTCTCGCCGAAGGGCGCGATGCGCTGCGCCTGCTGATGCGCCAGAAGGAGCCGCCGACCGCGATCATCTGCGGCAACGACGTTCTGGCGATCGGGGCGCTTCTCGAATGCCTCGCCGCGAACATTGCCGTGCCGGGCGAGATATCGATCGCCGGCTTCGACGATCTCGAACTCGCCTCGCACATCCAGCCGGGCTTGACCACGCTCCGCGTCCCCTCGGCGGGCATGGGCCGGCGCGCCGCCGAGTACCTCGTCAGCCGGCTCGACGGGCGGACCGTGCCCGATTGCGTCGAGCTCGATGTCGAATTGATCGTGCGAGGGACGACGGCGCCTCCGCCCTGACGGCGCGGCTCGGTTGGCTGGGCATTCGGTACCGAATCCCGTGAGCGCCGAAGCGGCGCTGGCCGCTCCTTCAGCGACGATGTTAGAGTGGCGAAGCGGGCGCGGTGCTGGGGCAAGCCCCGGCGGCAATCTCGAACGCAAGGTGCGCGGCATGCATTCTCAACGGCTTCTCCAATCGCTCGATGCCAAGCGGTCGCTCGACTTCCTTGCGCAGATGATCCGCTTCAAGAGCTACAGCGGAACGAGCGGCGAGAGCGAACTGGCGCGCTTCATGGTCGAGAGCATGAAGGCGAGCGGCATCGAAGCCGAGCTGCAGGAAGTCGAGGACGGACGCTGCAACGCGATCGGCCGCTACAAGGGCAGCGGCGGCGGCCGGTCCCTCCTCTTCAACGGGCATATCGACACCAACCCCGTGACCGCCGGGTGGACGGTCGATCCGTGGGGCGGCATCTACGACAAGGATTTCATTTACGGGATCGGCGTCTCCAACATGAAGGCCGGCGATGCGGCCTACTACTGCGCGCTGCGGACGCTGATCGAGAACGGCGTGCGCCTCAAGGGCGACGTCATCCTCACCTTTGTCGTGGGCGAGCTCCAGGGCGGGATCGGCACCATCAAGGCGATCGAGAGCGGCATCCGCGCCGATTACTTCGTCAACTCCGAACCCACGGACCTCAACGGCATGACCTTGCATGCCGGCGCCTTCGGCTTCGAGATCGAGCTCATCGGCGTGACGCGCCACCTCTCCAAACGCGAGGAGGCGGTCGATGCGATCATGGCGGCGTGCAAGCTGGTGCCGCGCATCGACGCGATGGTCTTCAGCGGCAGCGCCAACGAGGAGCACCGTTCGGTGAACCGCGCCCATATCGGCGTCATCCGCGGCTCGCTCTCTCCGGAATTTCACGATTGGCGGCCGCCGCAGGTCGCCGACTATGTCCGCCTCGTCGGCTCCGCCCGCTACGCCCCGAGCCAGTCCGAATCCGGCGTCATGGCCGATTTGCGCCGCCTGCTCGATCAGCTCGAAGCCGAGATGCCGGGGCTCAAATGCCGCGTCGCGCGTGAGCAGGGCGGCAAGCGCCCCGACATGCTGCCCTTCGAGGTCGACCGCGGCTCGGCGATCGTGCGCGCGGTCGGCAACGCCTACCGCGCCGTTCGCGGCGCCGAGCAGCCGACCGGCGCCCTGAAGCCCTATTGCTACTATGGAACCGATGCCGCGCATCTTCTCCATCGCGCCAAGATGGAGGGGATCGTCTGCGGTCCGGGTGGGCGGTACAATACGATGCCGGACGAGCGGGTCGACGTCGCCGATTACCTCGACATGATCAGGATCTACATGCTGACGATCCTCGAAATCTGCGGGGCTGATTGAACGAAGGCGACGGACCCGAGGGAGGAGGGTCACATGGCGCCACCGAGAGTCGTTCCCGCTTTGACGCGCCGCGCCTTCGGCCGGGGCCTCGCGACGACAGGCACGGTTCTCGCCATGCCCTGGGTGCTGGGCCGCCGGGCTTATGGCGAGGCGAAGCCCGGCGGGCAGCTCACCGTCGCCCTGTACAAGGATTTGCGGACGCTCAACCCGATCATGGGGATCTTCGGGAATGAGTGGCGCGCCACCTGCAATCTTTACAACAACCTGACGCGGCTCACGGCGAAGGGCGGCGTCGAAGGCGATCTCGCCGAATCCTACGCGCCATCGGCGAATGGCGCGAGCTGGACCTTCACCCTGCGCCAGGGCGTCAAGTTCCACGACGGCTCCGCGCTCACCGCCGCCGACGTTGTCGCCACGATCGAGAAGATCCTCGATCCGGCGACGGCGGCGCCCTACAAGGCCGAGCTCGGCCCGATCGCGGCGGTGAAGGCCGTCGACGGCCGCACGGTCCGCTTCGACCTGGCCTCGCCCTATGCCGACCTGCCGAAGGCCCTCGCCAGCGCGACCGCCCGCATCGTCTCCGAGCGCGGCATCGCCGATTTCGCGAAGCTCGATTCCGCGCCGCACGGGACGGGCCCGTTCATCCTCAAGGAATTCGCGCCGAACGACCACGTGCTGATGGAGCGCAATCCCAACTACTTCCGGACCGGGCGCCCCTATTTGGATCGCCTGCTCCTGCGCGTCCTCCCCGACACGACCGCTCAGGTGGCGGCCTTGGAGAACCGCGAGGTCGATGCGATCGGCGATGTCGAGGCCGACAGCTTCGCGCGCCTCTCGGCGATCAAGGGCGTCGATGCCGCGCAGGTCGTCGGCGGCACCTTCAACAATCTCGTGCTCTACGCGAACCAGCCGCCCTTCGACGATGAGCGCGTGCGGATGGCGCTGCGCCTTGCCATGGACCGCGAGCAGATGACGGCGGCGATCACCGGCGGGCTCGGCACGCCCGCCGACGACGAGCCGATCTCGGCCGCCTACGAGTATTTCGACAAGACCCTCGCGCTGCGCAAGCAGGACCTCGCGAAGGCGCGCGAGCTCCTCAAGCAGGCCGGCCACGGCAACGGCTTCGAGCACAGGCTCGTCGTCTCGAACAGCCCCGCCTCGCGCGAGAAGACCGCGGTCGTCGTCCAGGCCATGGCGGCGCAGATCGGCATCCAGTTCAAGATCGAGCTGATGGACAACGCGCGCTACGGCGCCACCATCTGGAACAAGGGCGTCGCTTCCTATGTCGGCAATTACGGCACGCGACCGACCGAGGACGCAATCCTCAGCAAGCTCTATTCGGCGAAATACGGGATCGACGAGGGGCGCTGGGCCGGCACGGAAGCCGGCAAGCGAGTCGAAGCGCTGATCGAGCAGGGCCGCGCCGTCACCGACAGCGCCGCGCGGCGCAAGATCTATGACGAGATCCAGCGCATCACCAGCGACGACGGCCCGTTCATCATCCCCAATTTCTTCAATTCGCTTTATGCGAGCTGGACCTATGTCCATGAGTGGCCGGCGCTCGCGATCAACACCGAGATGCGGCTCGAGGAGTCGTGGCTATCGCCGGAGGCGCCCGGCCGCAAGGCGTGAACGGCGATGGCTCTCGCCTTGCTGCCGCGCCGCATCTTCTACGGTCTCGTCTCGCTGGCGATCCTGTCGGTCATCATTTTCGTCTGCACGCATCTCCTGCCGGGCGATGCTGCCACGGCGATCCTCGGCGAGGGCGCGACGCCGGCGGCGCTGGCGGCGCTGCGGGCGCGGCTCGGCCTCGATCAGCCGGCGCCCCTTCAGTTCGCGCACTGGCTCGGCGGTGTTCTCACCGGCGATTTCGGCGTCTCGACGACGCTGAACCAGCCCGCCGGGCCGATCATCGCCGAGCGCTTCCTCAATTCCATGGCGCTGGCGCTCGTCACCATCTTCTGCGCCGCGGCGATAGCCATTCCGCTCGGCGTCGTCGCCGCGGTGCGGCGCGGCAGCCGGCTCGACGGCACCATCCTGACGGCGAGCTATGTCGGCATCTCGATCCCCGATTTCGTCCTCGGCCCGGTCCTCATTCTGCTCTTCGCCGTGCCGCCGCTGGCGCTCTTCCCGTCGAGCGGCTTCGTCGCGTTCGCCGCCTCGCCCGCCGGATGGATTGCCCATCTCGTGCTGCCGGTCGCCGCCTTGACGGTGGTGCTGACGGCGCATCTGATGCGGCAGACGCGCTCGGGCATGCTCGACGTCCTCAACAGCGACTATGTGCGCACGGCGCGCCTCAAGGGCCTTCCGGAGCGCCTCGTCCTCTGGCGCCACGCGCTGCGCAACGCGCTCGGCACGACCTTGGCGGTGCTTGCCCTCGACCTCGGCTATCTCATGGGCAGCATCGTCATCATCGAGGAGATCTTCGCCTATCCCGGCCTCGGCCGCCTCATCGTCTATGCGGTCGCGAACCGGGACATCCCGCTGGTCGAGGACGTGGCGCTCGTCATCGGCACGGTTTACGTCGCGGCGAACCTCGTCGCCGACATCGCGCACGCGATGCTCGACCCGCGCCTCGCCCGGCCATGACGGAGCTGACCGCGGCAGCGCCGCCTGCGCGGCGCCAGCGCAACGCCTACCTTGCCCTCGGGCTTGCGCTGACGCTGGCGGCGATCGCGGCGGCAGCGCTCGGCCTCCTCTACACACCCTACCCGCCGGCGCGGATCGACCTCCTCCACCCGCTCGCCCGCCCGAGCCTCGGCCATCTTCTCGGAACCGACCGGTACGGGCGCGACGTCCTCAGCCGCGTGCTGGCGGGCGGCTGGCGCTCGCTGACGCTCGGTTTCGGCGCGACGGGGCTCGGGCTGGCGATCGGCCTGCCGGTCGCGCTTGCCACCGCATATTATCGCGGCGCGGTCGACCAGATCGTCATGCGCTTCGTCGATGCGCTACTGTCGATTCCGACTCTCGTCTTCGCGCTCCTCATCATCGTCGGGCTCGGTCCCGGGCAGGCGCAAGCGATCGTCGCGCTCGGCGTCGCCGCCGCGCCGAAATTCGTGCGGATCGTGCGCAGCGCCGCGCTGAGCGCGGCGAGCGAGGACTATGTCACCGCGGCGAAGGCGCGCGGCGAGCGGGCGCTCTACGTTCAATACGGCGAGGTTCTGCCCAATATCTGGCCGCCCGTCATCGTCGAGGCGAGCGTCAATATCGGCTTCGCCCTGATGGGCGGGGCCGCCCTCAGCTATCTCGGCCTCGGCACGCAGCCGCCTTTCGCCGATTGGGGCGTCATGATCAACGAGGCGCAGAAGCAGATCAGCGTCACCTTCTGGCCGCTCCTCGGGCCGGCCCTCGCCATCTCGCTCTCGATCATCGGCTTCAATCTCTTCGGCGAAGGGCTGCGCGACCGGCTCCATCTGCGCGCCGCGCTGGCCGATGCCTGAACCGCTCCTCGAAATCGACGGGCTCAGCATCAGCTTCCGCGTCGGCGGGCGCCGAATGCCGGCGCTCGCGGAGTTCAGCCTCGCGATCCATGCGGGCGAGGTGGTGGGGCTCGTCGGCGAATCGGGCTCGGGAAAGTCGACGGCGCTGTTCGCCGTCATGAACTATCTGCCCGAGAACGCGGTGGTGGAGCGCGGCAGCATCCGCTATCGCGGCATCGATCTGCTCAGCGCCGACCGGGCGACGCTCGACGGGCTGCGCGGCCGGCGCCTCGCCATGGTCTATCAAGATCCGGGCACGGCGCTCAACCCGGCGATCATCGCGGGCGACCAGATCGCCGAGGTGCTGCGCCGGCACCTCGGCTTCGACGAAGCCGGCGCTCGCCAACGCACCAAGGAGTTGCTCCGCCTCGTCGAGATCGAGGACCCCGACAGAGTCTACCGCTCCTACCCGCACCAGCTCTCGGGCGGCATGCGCCAGCGCGTGATGATCGCCATGGCGCTGAGCTGCGAGCCCGACCTGCTGCTGATGGACGAGCCGACGACCGCTCTCGACGTCATCGTCCAAGCGCATGTGCTCGATCTCGTGCGCTCGCTCCAGCGGAAGCTGCGCTCGGCCATCCTCTTCGTCTCGCACAATCTCGGGGCAGTCGCCGCGATCGCCCATCGCATCGGCGTGCTCTATGCGGGCGAGCTCATGGAGCTGGGGCCGGCAGTGCGCATTCTCGGGAAATCGCGCAATCCCTATACGCTCGGGCTCTTGGCGGCGGTGCCGCGCATCGCCGGGCGCGAGGCGGTCCAGGGCATTCCGGGCGCGGCCTCGCGCGATCCGCAGCGCTTCGGCCGCTGCGTCTTTGCCGAGCGATGCCCGTCGGCCGAAGCAATCTGCCTGGCGGAACGGCCGCGCCTGCTCGCCGTCCCGCCGGATGCGGCGCAGCGCTCGCGCTGCCACTTCGCCAACGATCCGAAGATCGACCGGGCCTGGTCGCAAGGCGCGGCCGCGCCGACGCCGTCGGCGCAGCCGCGGAGTGCCGGCGCCGACCTCCTGCTCGAAGTCGCCGGCCTCTCGGTCGAGTATCGCCAGGGCTTCCGCCTCTTCGCGCGCCCGGCCCTCCGCGCGTTGCGCAACGTCTCCTTCCGCCTCCCGCGCGAGCGCGTGCTCGCTATCGTCGGCGAGAGCGGCAGCGGCAAATCCACGCTGGCGCGGGCGATCCTGCGGCTGGAGCCCGGGGCGAGCGGACGCGTCCTCTTCGAGGGCGCCGACGTCTTTGCGCTCGATGCTGCGGGACTCCGCCGCTTTCGCCGCAAGGCCCAGATCGTCTTCCAAAATCCGACGAGCTCGCTCAACCCGCAGCGCAGCGTGTTCGAGCTGGTGGCGCGTCCTCTCGCCCTCGCCGCGGTGCCGCGCCGCGAGCAGCGGGACCGCGTTCGCGCCGTTCTTGCCGCGGTCGGGCTCGGCGATCTCTATCTCGACCGCTATCCGCGCCAGCTCAGCGGCGGCGAAAAGCAGCGCGTCGCGCTGGCCCGCGCCTTCGTCACCGAGCCGCTTCTCGTCATTCTCGACGAGCCGACGACGGCCCTCGATGTCTCGGTGCAGGCCGCCGTTCTCGAGCTCCTGGCCAAGGAGAAGGAGCGCCTGCGCTGCGCCTATCTTTTTATTTCCCACGATCTCGCGGTAGTGCGGCAGATCGCCGACGAGGTTCTCGTGCTGCGCCACGGCACCGTCCAGGAAAGCGGGCCGATCGAGCCTCTCTTCGAGGCGCCCGCAAACGCCTATACGCGGGCGCTCATCGCGGCGGTGCCGTCCTTCTCGACCGACCGCGCGACGGGCGGGTCTCCGCGATGAAGCTGCATCGGCGAGTGCGGGAAAGCGTCCGGCGAGCCTGCGGCGGCGGCTCCGCCCTCCTCACGCGGGAATCTTCGCGATGGGAAAGATGCGCCGCCACTCGTCGCGCTGATAGGTGCCGTACCGGAAGGGCTCGAACTCGGTCGTGCCGTCCGCGATGAGAGGCTTGATCCAGGCGTCGCTGTCGGGATTGACGAAGAGCGGGATCGAATAGCGGTCGCGGCCGCCGCGGTTGATGACGCGATGGGGCGTCGAGGAGAAGCGGCCGTTGGTCCAGATTTGCATGATGTTGCCGAGATTGATGACGAAGGTGTCGTCGATCGGCGGCGCGCCCACCCATTCGCCGCTCTTGCTCTGCACTTCGAGCCCGCCATTGTCGTCCTGCCAAAGTATGGTGAAGCCGCCGGAATCGGCGTGCGGTACGACGCCGATGTCGTTCTCCGCGTCGGGTGCGTCCTGCGGCGGGTAATGGTTCAGCTTCAGGCGGGAATTGGGAATGCGGAAGAGAGGATCGAAAAAATCCGGCGCAAGGCCGAGGGCGAGCGCGAAGCCGCGTTGCAGGACGCGGCTCAGCTCCTCGGCGGCGACGAAGTAGGCGAGCATCGCCGGCTTCAGCCCGGGCACGCCGGCAGGCCACTGGTTCGGCCCTTCGAGCGGCCGCGCCGCGTTCGGCGGCCGCTCATGGCCGATCCAGAAACCCTCCTGGCGGCTCGTTCCGGCGCGTGCCTCGCCTTCATAGGAGCGGTAGTTGAGCGGGAGATAGCCGCGCATGCGCTGGTCGAGGGCGATCGCCATCTTCTCCTCGACCGGGCGGGCGAAGAACCGCCGCGCCTCATCGACGAGACGCTCGATGAGGGCGCGCGCCACCCCATGATTGCGCACGTAGAGGAATCCGATGTCCGAGCAGGCGCGTTCGAGCGCCGCCACTGTGCGGCCCGCCTGCGCCGCGTCGCCATCGCGCAGGGGACCCAGATCGATGACCGGAATCTCCGAGAAATCGAGGCGCCGCGAAACCGGAATCGCCATTCCTCCCTCCCGCGAAGACGATGCGGCCGCATCCAGCCTATCGGACTCTATACGACGACGATACTACGCTTGCCCGCCGCCGCCCATAAATTCGCCTGTCCCGCTCGCCTGTCCGGCGCGGCTCGCGCGGCTCTCGGCCGCATGCATCATGCCGTGCTGGCGAGGATATTGCCGGCGTCGAGCTCGAGCTCGGGCGCCAGCCTCGTCAACAGCCAGTCGCGCAGCTTGGCCACCGTTGGGCGCAGCGGACGCAGGGGCGATGCCACCACCACATACTGATTGCCGGTCCGCACCAGCAGAGGCGCCGCGGCGACCAGGATCTTCTCCTGCAGAAGACGGCCGACGATGTGGGTCCACCCCATGGCGATGCCTTGGCCGGCGATCGCCGCCTGGATGATCACCGAATAATCCGAGAAGATCAGCGTCCGCGCCCGCGCCGGCGCCGCGATGCCGCCCATCTCCAGGAACTGCGACCATGAGAGGCGGGGGCGCACATAGTGCAGCAGCGTGTGCTGCTCGCCGTCGATGCTGTCCTGCAGCCCGCCATGGAGGCGCAGATAGCCGGGCGAGCAGACCGCGAGGATCTGCTCGGCCGCGAGCGGCCAGCGCAGATCGTCGGGCTCGGCATAGGTGGCGAGGCGGACGCCGAGATCGACGCCGTCGAGCGCGCCCGCGGGCTCGCCGCTCAGCATCTGGAAGCGCAGATCGACCTGCGGCATGTCGCGCTGGAGCTGCGCCATGCGCGGCATGAACATCTGCGTCGCCATCGCCGTCGACACCGACAGCGTCACCACATCCGTGCTCGGCGCCCGGGCCAGGATCTCGTCGAAGGCGAGTTCGATGCGGTGGAAGCCGCTGGCGACCGCATCGAACAGGATCGCGCCTTCGTCGGTCGGGCGAATACCGTCGGCGCCGCGCACGAACAAGCTGGTGCCGAGATGCTGCTCGAGCCGCTTGATCGCCTGGCTCACGGCCGGCTGCGTGACATTGAGCTCGCGCGCGGCCTTCCCGAAGCTGCGATGGCGCGCCGCCGCCTCGAAGGCGAAGAGCGCGGTTCCGGACGGGACGAGCCGGCGCAGGCGAGGCATCGCCCTCAGCCTCCCGAAACCGCAGCGCCCGCGCCGCGCGACAGGCGAGATCGAGGCCCGTATCCAGAGATGCTAGACATAAGCTTGTCTTTTGGACAAAGCCGATATGCAGCAACCATTTCAACTAGGGACCATAGCCTATCTTATGACGCCGATAACAACAATGCTGATCGGGCGAAGGATCGCTCATGCAATACTCGGCATGGCGGGAGCACATCCGCCGTGGTCGGGCCGGACCCCTCGGCCCGATGGCGCAGCACAGCGAGGCCTCTCCGGACCATGGCCACTGCATATGATGCGATCGTCATCGGCGGCGGGCATAACGGCCTCACCGCGGCGGCCTATCTCGGCAAGGCCGGCATCAAGACGCTTGTCCTCGAACGGCGGCACGTCGTCGGCGGGGCGGCGGTATCGGAGGAGTTCCACCCGGGCTACCGCAACTCGATCGCCTCCTATTCGCTCGGGCTGATGCGCTCGGAGGTGATACGCGACCTCGATTTGAAGCGCCACGGGCTCGAAGCCATTCCCTATCGCGGCGCGCTCGAGTTGCTGAGCGACGGGCGCGCGTTTCTGTTCACCGGCGACGATGCGCACGATCAGGCGGTGATCGGCCGCTTCTCCAATCGCGATTTCGACGCCCTCAAAGAGCTCCGCGCGCGCTTCCTGCGGATCGGCGACATCGTCCGCGACCAGTATCTGCGCGAGCCGCCGGATCTGGCGGGCGGCCTCGACACGCTGCTCGGAACGCTGCGCCTCGGCGGCAAGCTGCGCCGGCTCGGCGCCGAGGATCGCCACTTCCTCGTCAAGATGTTCACGACCAGCGCCTACGAGCTGGTGCAGCGCTGGTTCGAGAGCGACACGATGCGCTGGATCTACACCGCCCATTGCGTCGGCAGCAACTTCGCCAGCCTGCACGCGCCGGGATCGGCCGTTCCGTTCTTCCTCAACGTGCTCGGCGAGCTCGACGGCGTGCGCAACAAATGGGGCATCGCCCGCGGCGGCATGGGCTCGGTGAGCGCGGCGATCGCGGCGGCGGCGCGCGCCCACGGCGCCGAGATCCGCACCTCGGCGCCCATCGCCAAGGTGCTGGTGAAAGAGGGCAGGGCCGAGGGCGTCCGCCTCGACAGCGGCGAGGAGATTCGCGCCCGCGTCGTCCTCGCCAATACCGACCCGCGGCGGACCTTCCTTGAGCTCGTGGGGCGCGAGCATCTCGATCCCGGCTTCGCCAGCGACATCGAGCGCTTCCGCATGGGCACGGCGTCGCTGCGGATGAACCTCGCGCTCGGCGCCGCGCCCGAATTCGCGGCGCTCTCCGGCAGCGAGGCCGAGCTCGCCCGCGGCGCCATCATCCACATGCTGCCCGACATCGCCACCGTCGAGCGGAACTATGCCCTGGCCCGCGACGGCGAGATTTCGGACGAGCCTTACGTCACGATCCAGATCGCCTCGGCGCTCGATGACAGCCTGGCGCCGAAGGGCCATCACGTCATGGCCCTGCTCTGCAAGTACTATCCCTATCGGCTGTCGGGCGGGCGGAGCTGGGACGCGATCAAGGACGATGTCGCCGACCGCATCATCGCCAAGGCGGAGCGCCATTTCCCCAATCTGCGGCGCATCATCGTCGGCCGCCAGGTGCTCTCGCCGCTCGATCTCGAGCGCGTCTTCGGCCTCACCGAAGGCGACGTCTTCCAGGGCCGGCACGAGCTCGACCAGATCTTCAGCCTGCGTCCGCACCCGAAGGCGGCGCGCTACCGGACGCCGATTGCCGGCCTCTATCTCTGCGGCGCCGGCGCCCATCCCGGCGGCGGCGTCACCGGGGCGCCCGGGCACAACGCGGCCAAGCGCGTCATCAAGGATTTGCGGCGCTTGCTCTAGAGCAAGAAGGACAAGGGAGGTGACGATGACGAAGGACGAAGCAAGGAACGGGAACGGGACCGTACTGACTCGCCGCGCCTTCAATCAGGCGGCGCTCGTCGGCGGTATCGGCATCGCGAGCGGCGCCGCGTTGCTCGGCGCGCCGCAGCCGGCACGCGCCGCGCCGACCCGTGGCGGCCTCTTGCGCGTGGCGACGCACACGCAGAGCACCAACGACACCTTCGACACGGCGAAGTACATCTACACCAACGACTATATTCGCGGGACCAGCGTCTACAACACGCTGACGATCCTCAACGAGAAGGGCCAGGCCGATCCCGAGCTCGCCGAATCCTTCGAACCCAACGACACCGCGACGCGCTGGGTCTTCAAGATCCGCAAGGGCATCACCTATAGCGACGGCGCGCCGCTGGCGATGGACGACATCGTCTATTCGATCATGCGCCACAAGGACGCGAAGCTCGCTTCGAGCGCCAAGCCGTTGGTCGCCAACATCAAGGACGTGAAGGCGGACGGCCCCGACACCATCGTCATCGACCTCGAGGCGCCCGATGTCGACCTGCCGATCATGATCGGCACCTTCCAATTCGGCATCATCAAGAACGGCACGACCGACTTCTCCCACCCCGTCGGCACGGGTCCGTTCAAGGTGAAGGAGTTCAAGCCCGGCGTCGGCACGTCCTTCACGCGCAATCCGAATTATTGGAAGTCGGGCAAGCCCTATGTCGACGAGATCGAGCTCTTCTACATCCTCGATCCGGTGGCGCGCGCCAATGCCCTGCTCTCGGGCGATGCGCAAATGGTGACCGACCTCAGGGGCACAGCGATCGACCAGGTCAAATCCTCGGAGGCCTTCGCTGTCTTCACGACGCCGTGCCCGCGCTACACCTCGATCCAGGCCGCGACCGACCGGCCGCCCTCGAACAACCGCGATCTCGGCCTCGCCCTCACCTATCTCATCGACCGCAAGCGCCTGCTCGACACCGTGCTCAAGGGCCAGGGCGTCATCGGCAACGACCACCCGATCATGTCGACGAGCCCGCTCTACAACAAGGCCCTGCCGCAGCGCGAGCTCGACCTCGACAAGGCGAAGTACCACTTCGTCAAGTCGGGCTTCGGCACCGCGAAGCTCGAAATCGACGTCAGCGACGCGGCGCCGTTCAGCGCCGATATCGGTCAGCTGATCCAGCGCGAGGCGAGCCGGATCGGCCTCAACATCGAGCTGAAGCGCGATCCCGCCGACAGCTACTGGAATGTCGTCGCCGGCAAGCGGCCGTTCACCGCGATCAACTTCAACCCGCGCCCCACCTACAACATGCTGCTCAATCTCGCCTATCGCTCGGGCGCGGTGTGGAACTTCTCGCACATCAACGATCCCGCCCTCGACAAGATGATCGACGATGCGCGCTCGACGCCCGACGCGGCGAAGCGGCTCGAGATCTACGGCGCCATCCAGAAGACGATCTACGATTCGGGCAGCATCGTCCTGCCGTGCTTCCTCAACTACGTCGACGGCATCTCGAAGAAGGTGAAGGGACTGGTCCCGGTGCCGGTCGGCAATCTCTCCGGCTTCAACTTCGCGGACCGCGTGTGGCTCGAAAGCTGAGCCGGCCTCCCGGCGCGCCGGCCGGGAGCGCGGCGGGCGGAGGCTGAGCGATGCACCCGTCGCTTCGCTTCGCCCTCCGCCGCTTCGCGGTCGGCGCGCTCATTCTCCTCGCCGTCTCGCTGCTCGTCTTCGTCGGCTGCGAGATCCTGCCGGGCGACGTCGCGCAGGTCGCGCTCGGCCAGTTCGCGACGCCGGAAAGCATCCGCGCCCTCCATCAGCAATTCGGCCTCGATCGCCCGGCGCCGCTGCGCTACCTCGAATGGCTCATCGGCATCCTGCACGGCGATTGGGGGATGTCGATGGGCACGAAAGTGCCGGTCGCGCAGCTCCTCGGCGAGCGTCTTGCCAACACGGCGATGCTGGCCGGCGCCACGACCATCGTCGCTATCCCGCTGGCGCTCGCGCTCGGCCTCCTCATGGCGCTGCGCGCCGGCAGCCGCTTCGACCGGGCCGCCTCGGTCGTGGTGCTCGCCCTGTCGGCGACGCCGGAATTCCTTATCGGCACGCTCGCGGTGATGCTGTTCTCGGTGCATCTGAACTGGCTTCCCGCGGTGGCGCAGGTGACCTTCGGCGGCGGCTGGGCGGCGCTCGCCCGGTCCCTGCTCCTGCCGGTCATCACGCTGTCGATCGTCGTCGCCGCGCAGATCGCCCGCATGACGCGGGCGACCATCGTCAACCTCCTCGATCTGCCCTTCATCGAGATGGCGACGCTGAAAGGCGTGCCCCGGCGGCGGATCATTCTCGTCCACGCGCTCATCAACGCGGTGGGCCCGATCGCCAACGTCGTCGCCCTCAACATCGCCTATCTCGTCAGCGGCATCGTCGTGGTCGAGACGATCTTCGCCTTCCCGGGCGTGGCGCGCCTCATGGTCGATGCGGTGCAGGCGCGCGACCTCCCGGTCGTACAGGCCTGCGCCATGCTGTTCTGCTTCGCCTATGTCGTCCTCATCCTCGCCGCCGATCTCCTCGCGGTGCTGTTCAATCCGCGCCTGCGGCGCGGCATCCACCCCGACGGAAGCGCGGGATGAGCGCGGCGAACGAGGCGCTGTCGCCGCCGGCGCGCGGGCCCCGCAACGCGCTTTTCGCGGTCGCCGCCGGGGTTCTCGTCGCCTGGGCGCTCATTGCCGTGCTCGCGCCGCTCCTCGTGCCGCACGATCCCACCGATTTCGTCTCCGATGATCCCTTTGCCGCGCCGAGCCGCATCGCTTGGCTCGGCACCGATTATCTCGGCCGCGACCTCTTCTCGCGCCTCATCGCCGGGGCCCGGATCAGCCTTTTCATGGCGTTTCTGGCGACGCTCCTTGCACATCTCCTCGGCGGCACGCTCGGCCTCATGGCGGCGGTCCGCGGCGGGCTCTTCGATGCCGCGGTGAGCCGGATCGTCGATATCGCCCTGTCGCTGCCGAAGATCATCGTCGGCCTCGTCGTTGTCGCTGCGATCGGCACGTCGATGACGGTTCTCGTCATCGTCGCGGGGCTGGTCTACGCCGCCGGCGTCTTCCGCATCGCCCGCGCCCTCGGCGCCGACGTCGCCGTGATGGATTTCATCCGCGCCGCGCGCGCCCGCGGCGAAGGCGCGGCATGGCTTATCTTCGGCGAGATCCTGCCCAACATCATCATGCCGCTCGCCGCCGATTTCGCCATCCGCATGAGCTTCGCCATCCTCTTCATGAGCAGCCTCAGCTTCATCGGGCTCGGCGTGCAGCCGCCGCGCGCCGATTGGGGCGGCCTCGTCCGCGAGAATCTCTCGGCCCTCTCCGCCGGGTCATGGGCGCCGATCTTTCCGGCCCTGGCCATCGCTTCGGTGGCGATCGCCCTCAACCTCCTCGTCGATGCGATCGGCGATCGCCGGCAGCTCGCGCGAATCCGCGATGAGTGAGGCGGCGATGCAGGCGGCGGCGCCGATCCTCGCCATCGACCGTCTCGTCGTCGCGCCGGCGGCGGGCGGCGCGCCCGTCGTCGACGGCATTTCGCTTGCCGTCTCGCCGGGAGAGGTGCTGGCGCTCATCGGCGAGTCCGGATCGGGCAAGACGACGCTGGCGCTGGCGGCACTGGGCTATGTCCGCCCCGGCCTCGCGGTGCGGAGCGGCCGCATCCGCCTCGGCGCTACGGACCTGCTCGGCGCCGGCGAGGCGAAGCTGCAGGATTTGCGCGGTCGCCGCGCCACCTACATCGCGCAAAGCGCCGCCGCCTCGTTCAACCCGGCCCTGCGCCTCGACGCCCAGGTGACCGAGCCGGCGCGCGTTCATCGTCTGCGGCCGCTCGCCGAGGCGCTTGCCAAGGCGCGCCTCCTTTATCGGCGGCTCGACCTGCCCGAGCCCGAGCGAATCGGCCAGCGCTTTCCGCATGAAGTCTCCGGCGGCCAGCTCCAGCGCTTCATGATCGCCATGGGGCTCATCGAGGGACCGCAATTGGTCGTCTGCGACGAGCCGACGAGCGCGCTCGACGTGACGACGCAGGTCGAAGTCCTCAAAGCGTTCAAGGCGGTGATCCGCGACGGCAGCACCGCCGGACTCTTCGTCAGCCACGATCTCGCCGTGGTGGCGCAGCTCGCCGACCGCATCATCGTCCTTCGCCGCGGCGCGCTCGTCGAGCAGGGCACGACCGAGGCGATCCTGGCGGCGCCGCAAGAGCCCTATACGCGCGAGCTGATCGCCGCCTGCCGGCGCTGGGACCGGCGCCGTCCCGCTTCGCCGCCGCGCGTCGCGGCCTGTGCCGCCGCGCCGGCGCGGCTCGAAGTCGTCGATGTCACGGCCGGCTTCGGACCGCGCGAGCCAATGACGGGCCGGCCGACCATCACCGCCGTCGACGCCGCCGCCCTCGCGGTGAGGCCGCGCGAGGTCGTCGCCATCATCGGCGAATCGGGCTCGGGCAAGAGCACGCTTGCGCAGGTCATCGCCGGGCTGCATCCGGCGGCCGCGGGGGAAATCCGGCTCGACGGCGCGGCGCTCGCGCCGGCGGTGGCGCGGCGCAGTCTCGATCAGCGGCGGCGCGTTCAGATTGTCTTCCAGATGGCCGATACGGCGCTCAACCCGCGGCACCGCGTCGGGCGCATCATCGGCCGCGCGCTCGCCTTCTTCGGAAGGGCGCCGCGGGCGCGGCGACCGGCACGGATTGCGGAGCTGCTGGCGCTGGTGCGCCTTCCGGCTTCCTATGCCGAGCGGCGCCCCGGCGAGCTCTCGGGCGGCGAGAAGCAGCGCGTCAACCTCGCGCGCGCGCTTGCCGCCGAGCCCGACGTGCTGATCTGCGACGAGATCACCTCGGCGCTCGATACCGTGGTGGCGGCGGCGATCGTGCGCCTGGTCGAGGATCTGCGCGACCGGCTCGGCCTCGCCGTCCTGTTTATCAGCCACGATCTCGCGACGGTCGCGACGCTCGCCGATCGCGTGGTGGTGATGCGGCGCGGCAAGATCGTCGAGCGCGGCCCGACAGGCGAGCTCCTCGCCCGCCCGACGCATCCTTATACGCGGCTGCTGCTCGCCTCGGTGCCGGAGCTGCGCATCGGCTGGCTCGAAGAGGCCGCCGGGCGCCGCGCCGCGTTGCTCCCCGAATTCGCCGAGACCGGGGCCGCGCCGGTTGCCGATGTCGACCGAGGAAGAGAGGACGCTCATGCCGGCTGACCCGCTGCTCCAGCCTCTGCGCATCAAGCACCTGGTCCTCAAGAACCGGGTGATGAGCACGAGCCACGCGATCAGCTATCACGACGACTTCAAGCCGAAGCAGCAATACCAGCTCTATCACGAGGAGAAGGCGAAGGGCGGCATCGCCCTCACCATGTTCGGCGGCTCGACCAATGTCGCGCCCGACTCTGCCTCGGTCTTCGGCCAGCTCCATGCCGGCTACGACGACATCATTCCCTATTTCCAGGAGTTCGCGGCGCGCATCCACCGCCATGGCGCGGCGCTCATGTGCCAGCTCTCGCATCTCGGCGGGCGCACCCATTGGCGCGCCGATCATTGGCTGCCGGTGGTCGCGCCCTCGCGCTATCGCGAGCCGATGCACCGCGCCGTCTCGAAGGAGATGGACCGCTACGACATCGAGCGCATCGTCAAGTCCTTCGGCCAGGCGGCGCGACGCTGCAAGGAAGGCGGGCTCGATGGCGTCGAGATCCTCGCGCACGGCCATCTCATCGGCCAGTTCTGGTCGCCCGCCGTCAACAAGCGGACCGACGCGTTCGGCGGCTCGCTGGAGAATCGCTGCCGCTTCGGCCTCATGGTGCTCGAGGAGGTGCGGCGGCAAGTCGGCGACGGCTTCATCGTCGGCCTGCGGACGACGATGGGCGAAGGCTTTGCCGAGGGGCTGAGCGACGAGGCATGCCTCGAGATCGCGGTGCTGCACGAGCGCTCCGGCCTCATCGACTTCCTCAACCTCAATTACGGGCGCATCGACACGGTCTACGGCCTCGCCAGCTACATGCCCGGGATGCAGGTCGGGCTGGCGCCGAATTTGAGGCGCGCCGGCGCCTTCAAGAAGCACCTCTCGCTGCCGGTCTTCCATGCCTGCCGGATCACCGACATGGCGACGGCGCGCCACGCCGTTGGCGACGGGCTCGTCGACATGATCGGCATGACGCGCGCCCACATCGCCGACCCGCATATAGTCAACAAGCTGACGCGCGGCGAGGAGGAGCGCATCCGGCCCTGCGTCGGCGCGACCTATTGCTCCTGGCATCGCCGCTGCATCCACAACCCGGCCATCGGCCGCGAGGCGCAGCTCCCGCATGTCGTCGCGCCGGCCGCGGCGAAGAAGCGCGTCGTCGTCATCGGCGCCGGCCCCGCCGGGCTCGAGGCGGCGCGCGTCTCGGCCGAGCGTGGGCACGAGGTGATCGTCTTCGAGGCGGCGGCGAAGGCCGGCGGCCAGGTCCGGCTCGCGGCCCGCGTCCCCTCGCGCAAGGACCTCATCGGCATTATCGACTGGCGCGTCGCCGAGGCGGAGCGGCTCGGCGTCGCGTTCCGCTTCAACGCGCTCGCCGATGCCGAGATGGTGCTCGCCGAGGCTCCCGACATCGTCGTCGCCGCCACGGGCGGCTTGCCGGACCGGCTCGGCGAGATCGCGGGCAGCGAGCTCTGTTCCACCGTCTGGGATGTCCTCGAGGCGCCGAGCCGACCCACGGGCCACGTGCTTATCTTCGACGGCACCGGCACCATCAACGCCGCCTCCTGCGCCGAGCGCCTGATGCTGGACGGCGCCCGCATCACCTTCGTCACGCCCGATCACTTCGCGACGCAGGAGACGAGCCACCTCGATCGGCCGTTCCTGCTGCGCCGCCTCTATCAGGGGAAGGCAACGATCGTGCCCGACCGCCGCCTCGTCGGCGTCGCGCGGACGGGAAACAGCCTCGCGGCGACCCTCGTCAACGAGCTGACCGGCGAGGTGGAGACGCTCTCCTGCGAGAGCGTCGTCGTCGAGAACGGCACCTCGCCGGTGACCGACGCCTTCGATGGCCTGCGGCGCCACTCGCGCAATGACGGCGTCACCGACATCGACGCGCTCGCGGCGGGAGCGCCGCAGGCCGTAACGGTCAATCCCGAGGGACGCTTCCGCCTCTACCGCATCGGCGATGCGATCGCCTCGCGCGACATCCACGCCGCGATCCTCGACGCGCTGCGCCTGTGCAAGGATTTCTGAGGCGTGCCGGGAATCTTCGCATCGGGTCTGCTGCGCGGCAAGACGGCGCTGGTCACCGGCGGCGGCACGGGCATCGGTCTCGCGATCGCGCGCGCGCTCGGCGAAGTCGGCGCTGCTGTGACGATCGCCGGCCGCCGCCCCGACATCCTCGCCGCCGCGGCCGGCACGCTTGCTGCGTCGGGCATCGACGTCGCGGCGGAGACGGTCAACATCCGCGACGAGGCCGCCGTCGCTCGCCTGTTCGAGAAGCTGGCGGAGGCGCGGCGCTTCCCCGACATCCTCGTCAACAATGCCGGCGGGCAATTCAGCGCGCGCGCCTTCGACATCACCGCCAATGGCTTCCGGGCGGTGGTCGACCTCAACCTCACCGGCACCTGGCTTGTCTCGCAAGCCTTCGCGCGGCAGGCCGTGGGCAGGGGCGGCGGCCGCATTGTCAACATCGTGCTCTCGGTCGCGTCGGGCGCGCCTATGTACGCGCACGGCGCTGCGGCACGCGCCGGCGTCATCAACTTGACCAAGACGCTCGCCATCGAATGGGCGCCGCACGGCATTCTGGTGAACAGCGTCGCCCCCGGCCTCATCCGCACCGAGGCGCTGTCGCGATACGACCCGGCCGAGATCGAAGCCGGCGTCGCCGCGCTGCCGCTGCGACGGATGGGCGAAAGCGAGGAGGTGGCGCACGCCGTCGTCTTCCTGGCCTCGCCGGGCGGCGACTACGTCACCGGAACGACTCTGTTCGTCGATGGCGGAAAACATCTGGCGCGCCCGCTCACGGGCGGCCCCGCGATCCTATCCTCGAGGGAGAGAAGAGAGTGAAGCCGATGCATCCGCGCCGATACCGGATCCGCGCCGCGCTCGCGCGCGACGCCTGACGAGCGGAGCGTCCTTCCGATAGCACCGATCTTTCGTTCACTCGAGACAGGGTTTCTCCATGGATTTCGACTTATCGCCAGAGGAGCGTGCGCTGCAGCAGAAGGCGCGCGACTTCGCCGAGGCGCATCTTTTCCCGAACGAGATGGCGATCGAGGAGCACGGCAAGCTGCCGGCGGACATCCTGGCGAATATTCACCGCCAGGTCCTCGCTTGCGGATTCAACGCGATCAACCATGCGCGCGAGCATGGCGGGCAAGGCTTCAGCCTCTTTCATCAGATGCTGGTCAACGAAGAGTTCGGCAAGGCGACCGGCGGCATCTGGGGCGCGGCCTGGCAGCCGGCGATCCCGCTCAAGGACGGCACGCCCGAGCAGCGCGAGCGCTATCTCGTCCCGAGCTGCCGCGGCGAGCGCTTCTATTGCTTCGCCATCACCGAGGAAGGCGCCGGCTCCGACCCGCGGCGCGTGCGGACGAGCGCGTCGCGGCGCCAGGGCCGCTGGGTCCTCTCCGGCGAGAAATGGTTCGTGACGCATGGCGATGTCGCCGATTTCATCATCGTCCATGCCCTCGCCGAGGGCGACCCGGACAAGCCGACCCTCTTTCTCGTCGACAAGGAGAGGCCCGGCATCCGCGTGAAGCGGAGCCCGAAATTCATGCACAACTACATCTCCGAGCATGTCGAGTTCGTCTTCGACGCGGTCGAACTCGGCGACGAGGCGGTGCTGGGCCCGGTGGGCGGCGGGTTCGAGCTCACCAAGGACTGGTTCGTCGAGGCCCGGCTCAAGATCGCCGCGCATTGCGTCGGCGCCGCGATTCGCGCGACGGAGATCGCCAATCGCTATGCCGGCGAGCGCATCCAGTTCGGCCGCCGCATCCACGATTTCCAGGCGATCGAATTCATGCTCGCCGACATGGCGGTCGAGATCATGGCGGCGAAATCGATGCTCTACCGCGTCGCCTGGGATTTGACGCAGAGCGACGACCGCAAGCGGGCGCATGCGATGGCGAGCGTCGTCAAGCTGCATGCGAGCGAGATGGCCGGGCGCGTCATCGACAAGGCGCTGCAAATCCTCGGCGGCCGCGGCTACATGCGCGAGAACCCCGTCGAGCGGCTCTATCGCGATGTCAGAGTCGACCGCATCTGGGAAGGGACTTCCGAGATCCAGCGCGCCATCATCGGCGGGCAGATCAAGAAGCGCGGGCTCGGTCTCTACACCGGCTGGGTCGGAGGCGCGGCATGAGCGGCGCGGCTGCGGAAAGAGGCCGTGCGCCGCTCGAAGCGATGCTGCGGGCGCAGTCGATCGCGGTGATCGGCGCCAGCGCCAAGGCCGAGAGCTTTGGCCACAACGTCGTCACGCACCTCACCGGCACCGGTTACCGGGGCCGCATCTATCCCATCAATCCGCGCTACGGCGAGATCGCCGGGCTGCGCTGCTATGCGGCGCTCGGCGATGTCCCCGAGACCGTCGATTGCGCCGTGCTCGCGGTCGCCGACGAGCGCCTCGAAGCGGCGCTCGAAGCCGCCGCCGCGGCGGGAGCGCGCTCGGCGGTGATCTTCGGCTCCGCGGTCGAGGCGGAGCAGCCCGGCCGGCCGCCGCTCACCCATCGCCTCGCCGCGATCGCCCGCGCCGCCGGGATGGCGATGTGCGGCAGCAATTGCATGGGCTTCCTCAACTTCATCGACAACATCATGGTCGGCGGCTGGCCCTACAAATTCCCGCCGCCGCGCGGCCGCATCGGCTTCATCACCCATAGCGGCTCCTCATATTCCGGCTTCGCCCTCAACCAGCGCCAGCTCGGCATGAGCTACATGATCTCCTCGGGCCAGGAGCTGGTGACCTCGGCCGCCGATTATCTCGACTTCCTGGTGGCGCAGGCGGAGACGCGCGTCGTCGGCTGCATCCTCGAGACGATCCGGGCGCCGGAGCGGTTCTTGGCGGCGCTCGCGAGCGCCGACCGGCGCGGCATCCCGGTCGTCGTGTTGAAGCTCGGCCGCTCCGAGCACGGCAAGGCGCTGGCGCGGGCCCATAGCGGCGCACTCGCCGGCGCCGACGCCGCCTACCGGGCGGTCTTCGAGCGCTACAATGTCGTGCCGGTGCGCAGCCTCGACGAGCTCGCCGACACGCTCGAGCTGCTGAGCTGCGGCCGGGCGCCGACGACCGATGCGATCGGGCTCGCCAGCGATTCGGGCGGCGAGCGGACGATGATCGCCGATCTCGCCGCCGAGATCGGCGTCGACTTCGCCGCGGTGACGCCGGTGACCGAGAAGCGGCTCGCTGCGGCCCTCGATCCCGGCCTCGCGCCCATCAACCCGGTCGACATCTGGGGCACCGGCCACGACCACGAGCGCATCGCCGAGGAGTGCTTGACGGCGCTCGCCGACGATCCCGGCATCGGCCAGGTCGTCTTCGCCAGCAACATGCCGAGCGGCCGCGCGCTCCTCCACACTTGGGGGCGCGTGACCGAGCGCGTCCACGCGAAGACGGCCAAGCCGGTGATGGTGATGGGCAACCTCGCGAGCGCGCTCGACCGCGCGGAAGCGGCGCGGCTGCGGGGTCTCAGCATTCCGGTCCTTATGGGAACCCAGCCGGGCCTCGCCGCGATCGCGGGCTCCATCGCCTGGCACCGCGCCCGGCGCGAGCGGCGGATGCCGAAGATCGAGGCGCCGCCCGGCGCGGCCGTCGCCCGCTGGCGCAAGCGGCTCGCCGAGGCGGGTGCGGCCGGCCTCGATACGGCGGCGAGCCTGGAGCTCGCCGCCGCCTTCGGCGTGCCCGTCGCCGCCGGCCGCGTCGTCGCCGGCGAGAGCGACGCGGTCGCGGCGGCGGCGTCGCTCGGATGCCCCGTCGTCCTCAAGACGCTCGCCGCCGGGATCGACCACAAATTCGACCAGGGCGGCGTCGCCCTCGGCCTCGCCTCGCCCGAGGCGGTCGCCGCCGCCTATCGCGACATGGCGGCCCGGCTCGGGCCGCGCGCCCTCGTCCAGGCGCAGGCGCCGGCCGGCACCGAGCTTCTGCTCGGCATGACCCGCGATCCGCAATTCGGCCCGCTGGTGACGGTGGCGCTGGGCGGCATCTTCGTCGAGATCCTCAAAGACGCCGTCACCTTCCTGCCGCCGGTCGACGAGGCGATGGCCCTGCGCTATCTGCGCCGCCTCAAGGGATTCGCGCTGCTCGACGGGGCCCGCAACCGGCCGCGCGCCGATCTCGGCGCCCTGGCGCGGGCGGTCGCCCGCTTCAGCAGCTTGGCGGAAGCGCTCGGCGGCTGGCTGCGCGAGATGGATGTCAACCCGGTGATCGCCGGTCCGGAGGGCGTCGTCGCCGTCGACGCCCTCGCGGTCCCGCTCGCCGAAGGGAGCGGCGGCGGACTCGCCTCACCCCACACGATTCCGGCCGAGAATGTTGCCGCGGCCAGCCGCAAGGGAGCAACGAGATGAGCTACGAGACCATCAAGATCGAGCGGCGCGGCCGCGTCGCCCTGCTGTCCTTCAACCGTCCCGAGGTGCTGAACGCCTTCAATGGCCGCCTCGTCGAGGAGACCGGCGCGGCGATGCGGGCGCTCAACGCCGATGAGGCGGTGCTCGCCATCGTCGTGCGCGGCGAAGGCCGCGCCTTCTCGGCCGGCTTCGATCTCAAGGAATCGGCGGCCAAGCAGACCACCGGCGTCGCCGCCTGGCGCGCCGTGCTCGAGACCGATTTCGACTTCATCGTGCAATTCTGGGATTCGGCGAAGCCGACCATCGCCGCCGTCCACGGCTTCTGCCTCGCCGGCGCCTTCGAGCTCGCCTTGGCCTGCGACATCACCGTGGCCGCCGAGGGCACGCGCTTCGGCGAGCCCGAAGTGCGCTTCGGCTCGGGCATGGTGGCGCTGCTCTTGCCGTGGATGACGACGCCGAAGCTGGCGAAGGAGCTGCTGCTGACCGGCAGCGACCGCATCGACGCGCGGCGCGCGCAGGCGATGGGCATCGTCAACGAGGTGGTTCCGGCCGGCGAGGAGACGGCGCGCGCCCTGGCGCTTGCCGAGGACATCGCCGCGGCGGCGCCGCTCTCGGTCGGATTGACGAAGCGCGCCATCAACCGAAGCTACGAGATCGCCGGCATGCGCCAGGCCCTGCTGGCCGCCCTCGAGACCGATCTCGCCATCGAAGCTGGGGCGGGACCGGAGCGAATCGAGTTCAACCGCATCAGGAAGGAGCAGGGGCTGAAGGCCGCCCTCGCCTGGCGCGATGCCAAATTCCAGCGGATGTGAGATCCGCTCGAGCGGCTAAGGGCCGAGGTAATGTCGGGGGATGCTCGGCCGCACGGCCATGGCGAGATCGGCGATCCTTGCGTGATGCTGATGAGCCACGACCTCGTCAGGCGTGATCCGCTCGCCGGCCTGCTCGCCGATGATGACGACCTCGTCGCCCTGTTGCGCCTCGGGCAGCGCGGTCAGGTCGATCCGCGTGTGCTCGAGCGAGGGCGAGCCGATGATTGGCGCGCGGCGGCCGCGGACCAGGACCGCGCCGCAATGGAGCTGGGCCATGCCGTCGGCCGAGCCGATCGGAATGACGCCCATGCGCATGCCCGGCCGTATCGGGAAGGGCGCCTCGGCGAGGAAGGCGTTCCGATCGACGGCGCGCACATGAATGAGGCGGCTCGACAGCGCCTTGAAGGGCTGCCGCTCCGTCGGCCAAGGGACGTCGCCCGCCTTGCGGAAGGGTCCGAAGAACATCTGCCCCGGATCGACGGCATCGAGCGCAAGGCGCGGCGCCATGGCGAGAATCTTGCTGCTCGCCAGCATGCGGAGCGGCGGCGCCAGCCCCAGCCCTTCGAGCTTCCGGCATACCGCCTCGAAGCGGCCGAGCTGCCAATCGAGGTAAGCGGGCGAAGGCGGCGAGGGGACGTTCGGATGCGCATGGACGATGTGCAGCGCCAATCGCGGCATGCGCGCAATGGTCGCGATCGCCTCCGCCGCCATCTCGGCCGGGAAGCCGAGCCGCTCCTGCCCGATGTCGATCTTGACCGCGACGTTGAGCGGTTTGCCGGCGAGGCGGGAGTAGAGAGCGGCCGAGTCGAGATCGGTGAAGCTCGGGATGAGGTCGAAGCGCTCGCAGGCGGCGACCGCCTCCGCCGTCGCCAAGGAGCCGGGATATACCAGGATGGGCGCGGTGATCCCGGCCTGGCGCAGCGCGATCGCATTGGCGCGGTCGACGACGGCGATGCCATCGCCGCCTGCCGCGATGATCGTGCGCGCGACCGGGACGAGGCCGAAGCCATAGGCATTGCATTTCAACGCGGCGAACACGGCGACGCGGTCGCCGACGAGCCGGCGGATATTGGTGGCATATTGCGCGATCGCGCCGAGATCGATCTCGAAGCAATTGGGCCGGCGGTGGTCTTGAGGCGGCATATCCTCGGTCATGTCCGGCTTGTCTTCGAGCGGCATTCGCTTGCGCCTCCCCCGCGGGATTCCAATTGTTGCCGAAGGCGGCGGGGAATATTGTCTAGACCGAGGGTCCGGTCGAGTCTCTCGAAATCCGCAGGAACATGCGCCGACCGCCCGCGCAGGTGGCCTCATGGGGGAGGAGCACAGCCATGAAAATTCGACTGATTCCGCATTGCCTCGCCGCGACGCTGATGGCGACGGCTCTCGCGACGAGCGTCCCGAACCTCGCCAAAGCCGAGGATGTGACGCTGACCGTCTGGACTCACGAGGCCGACGAGGACGCCAAGGTCGCCTTTCGCGAGCTCGCCGCCCGCAACCTCGAGAAGGCGCATCCGGGCGTCACCGTCAAGATCACCTGGTACGAGAAGAACCCGCTGCTCGCGGCGCTGAAGACGGCGCTTCCCGCGGGGCAAGGGCCGGACGTGCTCTATGTCGAGCCGGACTGGACGGAATATGTCGATGCCGGCTATCTCGAGCCGCTCGACGATCTCGTCAATTGGAACAATATCGAGCCTTGGGCGCGCCAGGTCTGGGTCCATAACGGCAAGACCTACGGCGTGCCGCAGGAGGCCTATACCAACGAGATCTATTACAACAAGGACCTCCTGAAGAAGCTCGGCGTCGAACTGCCGGCCAACGCGCAATTCACGCAGGAGCAGTTCCTCGACCTCGTCAAGAAGGCGAAGGCGGCGGGCATCACCCCGATCGCCCAGGGGGTCGGCGACCGGCCCTTCCCCGGCGCCTACATTCTCGGCGAGGCGCTGCTGCGGAAGCTCGGGAAGGAGGATTACCGCAAGCTCTGGACGGGCCAGCTCTCCTTCGAGGACCCGAGGGTCGTCGACGTCTTCAAATGGGTGAAGGAGCTGGTCGATGCGGGCGCCTATCCCAAGAACTTCATGACGCTGAAGCTCGGCGAGTCGCACTACTACTTCTATACGAAGCCCGGGGCGCTGATGCTGCCGATGGGGAGCTGGTATACGGGCCGCGCCTTCGTGCCGGTGGAGAAGGGGGGCCAGCCGCCCGACTTCCCGCTCGGCATCATGCAGTTCCCGGCCATGGATGGCGGCGCCTGCAATCAGTGCAAGACCTCTGCGATCGGCGCGAGCTTCGCCATCAATGCCGCCAGCAAGCACAAGAAGATCGCGGCGGAGTTTCTCGACGCGATGTCGACGCCCGAGATGGGCAAGCGCTGGATCGAGACGGTCTACCTGCAGACCGGCATCAAGGCCGATGTGAAGCAGTTCAGCGGCCCGCACGCGGCCTATTTCACCGAGCTGATGGAGCGCCAGAAAGGTGCCGACTATTTCATCGGCGGACCGCGCGACCTGACGCAGGGGCAATGCAAGGACAGCTTCGCGCAGGTCATGAACAGCGCCTTCCCGGGCGGGCTCTTGTCGGTCGATGAGGCCGTCAAGATGATGAATACGGCGTGCTACAAGGGGTAGGCGCGGCAGGTCGCGGCGATCGCCCTGGCGGCGGCTCCGGCCTCGCCGCCAGGGCGAAGCTGTTCGCTTCCTTCAGAGGCGGGGGGCGCGAGGTCGATGCGCGCCGCGCCGCGCCCGCGACGCTCGCGCTCTTCCTCGCGCCGGCGCTGCTCCTCTATGGCGGCTTCACCGTCTATCCGGTGCTCCGCACCTTCTACAACAGCCTCCACACGATCAAGCCGCACAATGTCGAGGAATTCGTCGGCCTCGCCAATTTCGCGGCGCTCCTCCATGCCGATCCCGTGTTCTGGAAGGCGGTCGGCAACACTGTCATCTTCACCGCGGTGGCGACGGTCGCCGACGTGCTGGGCGGCCTGCTTCTGGCGCTCGCGCTGTTCTCGCGCGCGCCGCTGGCGCCGCTCCTGCGCGTCGTCTGGTTCACGCCCGTTCTCATGTCCTATGTCGTCGTCGGCATCATCTGGGTGTGGATCTACGATTACGATTGGGGCCTCGCCAATATGATCCTGCGCTGGCTCCATCTCGGCGCCTTCGAGCAATCCTGGCTCGGCGACCCGCACACCGCCCTCTGGTCGGTGATGGCGACGCATATCTGGAAGTGGCTCGGCTTCAACATGATCATTTTCCTGGCGGCGCTCTACGCCCTGCCGAGCGAAGTCTTGGGCGCCGCCGAGCTCGACAATTGCGGATGGCTGGCGAAGCTCGTCTACATCATCATCCCGATGCTGCGGCCGACCATCCTCAACCTGACCGTGCTCTCCTTCATCGGCAAGATGATGATCTTCGATTTGGTCTGGATCATGACCGGCGGCGGCCCGCTCTGGTCGACCGAGACCGTGTCGACCTATGTCTATAAGCGCGCCTTTGATTGGAACACCTTCGACCTCGGCTATCCCTCCGCGATCGCGGTGTTGTGGTTCGCCATCATTCTGGCTTTCGTCGTCGTCATGACGCGTCTCCTGCGTCAGCGCGACCGGATCGAGTTCTAGGCGCATGGCGCCGCAAGCGCTCGACTGGCGCAGCCCGTTGCGGCGGGCGCCGCTTCTCCTTTTCCTCCTCGTCTATACCGTCGTCAGCGGCGGGCCCTTTCTCTGGGTCGCGATCATGTCGGTGCGCACGACGCCGGAGATCTTCGCCAGCCCCTATGCTTTGCCGAGTCGCTTCCATTGGGAGAAATTCGTCGACGCCTGGACGCGCTCCAATTACGGCACCTATTTCTGGAACAGCATCATCGTGGTAGTGACCGCGGTTGCGCTGCTGACGATCATCGGCGCGATGGTCGCGCATTGCCTCGCGCGCTACCGCTTTCCGGGCGACCGGCTCATCCGCTTCGTCATCCTGTCGGGAATGATCCTGCCGCCGCAGCTTCTCATTCTCTCGCTCTTCCAGATTCTCCTCGAATATCACCTCTACAACACGCTCAGCGGGCTGATCCTCGTCTATGTCGCCGGCCATCTCGCGATGACCGTCTACATCCTCGAAGGGTTCTTCGCGCAGATCCCGCAAGACCTGTTCGATGCCGCCAAGATGGACGGATACGGCGACTTCGAGATTTTCTGGCGCATCACCCTGCCGATCGGCGTGCCCGCGCTCTTCACGACCGTCACGCTCAACTTCATCATCTTGTGGAACGAGTTCCTCTATGCGGTCGTGCTCCTCACCGAGGACGACAAGCGCACGCTGCCCCTCGGCATCATGCATTTCATGGGCAGCCACCAGCTCGACGTCGGAATGGTGGCGACGGGCCTCATGATCGCGATCGGACCCGTCATCATCCTCTACGCCCTCTTCTCTGATACGATGATCAAGGGCATGACCGCGGGAGCGGTGCGCTGATGGCCGAGGTCGCCATCGAGCGGCTGAGCAAGCGCTATCCGCGCAGCAGCGAGGCGGCCGTCAAGGAGGTCAGCCTCACCGTCGCCGATGGTGAGTTCATGGTCCTTCTCGGACCCTCGGGCTGCGGCAAGTCGACGGTGCTGCGCATGATCGCCGGGCTCGAGCCGATCACGGCCGGCACCGTGGCGATCGACGGGAAGGTCGTCAACGAGGTGCCCGCCAAAGCGCGCGACATCGCCATGGTGTTCCAATCCTATGCGCTTTATCCGCATATGGACGTCTTCGACAATCTCGCCTTCGGCCTCCGGCGGCGCGGCGTCCCCACGGGCGAGATCGAGCGGCGGGTCGGGCTGGCGGCGGCAAAGCTCGGCCTCTCGCCCTTCCTCCGGCGCAAGCCGCACGCCCTCTCCGGCGGGCAGCGGCAGCGGGTGGCGCTTGGCCGGGCGATCGTTCGCGACCCCAAGGTCTTCCTCTTCGACGAGCCGCTCTCCAATCTCGATGCCGCCCTGCGCGTCTCGACCCGCAACGAGCTCATCCGCCAGCAGCAGGAGATCGGCACGACCACCATCTATGTCACCCACGACCAGGTCGAGGCGATGACGATGGGCCATCGCATCTGCATCATGGACAAGGGCGAGGTCGTGCAGATCGGAAAGCCGCTGGCCGTCTACCGCGATCCCGCCACCACCTTCGTCGCGCGCTTCCTCGGCAATCCGCCGATGAACCTCGTCCCCGTCGAGCTGTCGCATGAAGACGGCGGCGCTGCGGCGCGGCTTTGCGCGACGGGCATCGCTCTGCGGCAGTGGTCTCAGCGAACGCTCGCCGGGCACCGCACGCTCCTCCTCGGCATTCGGCCCGAAGATCTGCATGAGGATCGCCGCGAAGCAGGGGCGGGATCGGACGCGGATCGCCTTGTGCCGCTCCCGGTGCGCGTCGCCGCCGTCGAGCCGCTCGGGGCGGAGACGCTTCTCGTCCTGACGCTCGACGGCTTGTCCGCGGAGGTCATCGCGCGCATCGGCCGCGACACGCGGCTGCGCGCCGGCGACCGCGCGACCATCTGGCTCGACACCGCCGCGATCCACCTCTTCGATCCGGGGACGACGCGGGCCATCCCGCGCGATCTCTGATGCGAGGGGCGCGGTTCTTCGGCTGCGAGGAGGGGTGATGGAAAAAGCACGCGGCACGGCCCCGCTCAAGATCGCTCTCGCGGGAGCGGGCATGATCAGCTGGTACCATCTCGTCGCCTGGCGCAAGCTGGTGCCCGGCATCGAGCTCGTCGCCATCTGCGATCCCGATCCGGCGCATGCGCAGCGCCGCGCCGACGAGTTCGGAATTCCGCGGATCTACGCCGATCGCGAGGCGATGCTGACGTCGGAGGCGATCGACGCCCTCGATGTCGCCTCGCCTCGGCAGACCCATGCCGCCTGGGTCGAGGCGGCGGCGCTGCGCGGCATCGACGTGCTCTGCCAGAAGCCGCTGACGCCGACGCTGGCCGAGGCCGAGGCGCTCATCCGCGCGACCGCGGGCAAGCACCGCCTCATGATCCACGAGAATTGGCGCTTCCGGCCGTGGTATCGCGAGCTCAAGCGCTGGATCGCCGCGGATGATCTCGGCGAGATCAGGCTCGCCCGCATGGCGATGATCAATTCCGGATTCCTGCCCGATGCCGGCGGCCGCAGGGCCGCCTTCGAGCGGCAGCCCTTCATGCAGCACGAGGCGCGGCTGATGATCGCCGAGGTCCTGATCCATCACCTCGACGTCATGCGCTATCTCTGCGGCGAGCTCCGCGTCGTCGGCGCCCGCGCCAGCCGCACCCTCGCGGATGTCGCCGGCGAGACGGTCGCCGCCATCTTCCTCGAGAACGCAGCGGGCGCCGCGGTCGAGGTGGTCGGCACGATGGCGGCGCCCGGTTACCCGCCGCGCGCGCCGGACCGGCTGGAGGTCGTCGGCAGCAAGGCCTCGGCCGTCTTCGAGAACAACGAGCTGCGCCTCCTCGGCGCGCGCCCGCGCAGCGAGAGCTACGATGCGGATTCCGGTTACCAGACGAGCTTCGACGGGGTGATAGCGCATTTCATCGCGTGTCTCGCGGCGGGATCGCCCTTCGAGACCGACCCCGCCGACAACCTCGAAACGCTGCGCCTCGTCGAGCACGCCTATTGGGCGGCGAATTTCCGGAGCGGCGGCTGACCCGGCCGGAGCGGTTTTCCCGGGTGATTTTGCGATTGGAGGGTCGTCGGCGGGATCGCCCATTCCCGGCGCTCATTCGCCGGCGAGCGACAACTCCGCGGCACGCGACCAAGCGACTGGAGCGGGTGAAGGGAATCGAACCCTCGTCGTAAGCTTGGGAAGCTTCTGCTCTACCATTGAGCTACACCCGCATACTATCCTTATAGCCGCGCCGGCGCCCGGCGTTCAAGAGGACGGGCGGGGCGGTCGGCGGCGGTCGCGGCCGGGCGTTGCCATAGGACCGATTTGGACATATAATGACCAAAATCGGTTCTGGACGATGGAGGTGCGTGCTCCGGATGCTTCGACAGGAAGGGATCGCCGCCTCGGCTGTGGCAAAAAGGCACCTGTATTTCGCCTGTTATTTACCGGTTAACAGGAGGCGGCGATGAGCCGGATCGTGACGGTCGGCGCGGCGCAGCTCGGCCCCATCGCGCGCGCGGAAGGGCGGGCCGAGGTCGTGGAGCGGCTCATCGCGCTGCTTCGTCAGGCGAAGGCGATGGGCTGCGATCTCGTCGTCTTTCCGGAGCTCGCCCTCACCACCTTCTTCCCGCGCTGGTTCATGACCGACGAGGCGCAGATCGACGCCTATTTCGAGCGCGAGATGCCCGGGCCGCAGACGCGGCCGCTCTTCGCCGAGGCGCAGCGCCTCGGCCTCGGCTTCTGCCTCGGCTATGCCGAGCTCGTCGAGGACGCCTCCGGCAAGCACCGCTTCAACACCGCCATCCTCGTCGACGCCGAGGGGCGGATCGTCGGCAAGTACCGGAAGGTGCACCTCCCCGGCCATGCCGAGCACGAGCCGTGGCGGCGCTTCCAGCATCTGGAGAAGCGCTATTTCGAGATCGGCAATCTAGGATTTCCCGTCTACCGCGCCTTCGGCGGCCTCGTCGGCATGTGCATCTGCAACGACCGGCGCTGGCCCGAGACTTACCGCGTCATGGGCCTCCAGGGCGTCGAGCTGGTGCTCGTCGGCTACAACACGCCGCTCCACAATCCGCCGGCGCCCGAGCACGACCATCTCTCCGCCTTCCACAACCATCTCGTCATGCAGGCCGGCGCCTATCAGAACGGCACCTTCGTCGTCGGCGTCGCCAAGGGTGGGACCGAGGAAGGCGTCCCCTCGCTCGCCGGCAGCGCCATCATCGCTCCCTCGGGCGAGATCGTGGCGCAGGCGGCGAGCTTAGGCGACGAGCTCATCGTCGCCCGCTGCGATCTCGACCTCACCCGATCCTACAAGGAGACGATCTTCAACTTCGCCCAGCACCGCGTGCCGGAAGCCTACCGCCTCATCACCGAGCGCAAAGGCGCGCAGCCGCCGGAATGAGGCGATACCGCCCACCCTCGCACAAGGACCTCCGATGGCATCCCTCGGCCCCAACGAGCCTCTCATCGGCGTGCCGGGATCGCGGGCGCGGCTCGACACGCCCGCGCTCTGCCTCGATCTCGACGCCTTCGAGCGCAACATCGCGGCGATGGCGGCGCTGTGCCGCGACCGCGGCGTCGCGCTTCGCCCCCATGCGAAGACGCACAAATCCCTGAAGATCGCCGCGGCGCAGATCGCGGCGGGCGCCGTCGGCGTCTGCTGCGCCACGATCGGCGAGGCGGAGGTGATGGTGCGCGGCGGCATCAAGGGCGTGCACGTCACCTCGCCGCAGGTGACGGCGTCGAAGATCGCCCGCGTCATCGCCCTCGCCGGGTCGCCGCATGCGGGGTTCACCGTCGTCGTCGACGACCCGGAGAACCTGGCGGCGCTCGACGGCGCGGCGCGCGCCGCCGGGATCGTGCTCGATATCCTCGTCGACTACGCCGCGGGCCATCACCGCACCGGCGCCGCGACCGAGGAGGATGTGCTCCTCCTGGCGCGCGCCGCGGCGGCGGCGCCGGGCCTGCGCTTCCGCGGCATCCAATCCTATTCCGGCAATCTCCAGCATATCGCCGAGCGCGCCGAGCGCGTCGCCAAGGCAAAGGCGCGGCTCGCCATCCTCGCCGGCCTCGTCGAGAGATTGCGCAGGGACGGCATTCCCGTCGAGATCGTCACCGGCTCCGGCACCGGCACGCATGATGTCGATGCCGAGGCGCGCGTCTTCACCGAGATGCAGACCGGCTCCTACATCTTCATGGATGTCGATTATCACCGGGCGCTCAAGGACGGGCGCAACGTCCCGCCCTTCGAGACGGCGCTCTTCGTCCAGGCCGCGGTCGTCAGCCGCAACGGCGCCAAAATCCCGGGCGGCTATGTGACGACGGATGCCGGGCTGAAGAGCTTCGCCACCGAAGGGCCGAAGCCCGAAGTGCTCTCCGGGGCGCCGGAGGGCAGCCTCTATGCCTATATGGGCGACGAGCACGGCAAGCTGCTGCTGCCGCCTGGCTCGGCCGTGCCGGCGCTCGGGGCCCGCATCGAGCTGATGACGCCGCATTGCGACCCGACGGTCAATCTCTACGACGCCTATCACGTGCTCCGCGGCGACACCCTCATCGATATCTGGCCCGTCGATGCGCGGGGGAAGCGGTAGATTGAAGGCCAGATGGATCATGACAACTGTTCGGGTAATCTCCGCGCTACTGTTTCGTCGTCTCGCGACAGGCAAAGAGATCGCCGTTGCACGCGACAGCAATCCAGCTTCGCAATCGACGGCGATCGCTCCCGGTCGCCGGTTTGGCGCGATGCGCGGCAAGGCTCGGGTCGATGCTGCGTTTACCGCTGCCCGAGAGTGAATTCGAAGACGGCTGGCAGCCGAGCGAGAATAATCAATGAAAGACTGGCGTCTCGACAATGTCCGAGGAATGGAGGGCATCCGGTTTCGGCGCAAACGGTACGCTAAGTGGAGCAAGTCACGGGATCACGATCACTGCGCGGCGTGCTTTGTGAAACTTGCCGAATTCGATGGTCCAGGCGTTGAGCATCAGGGTTACGCCACCTGTGAGGATTATCGACACGGTGCGGGACTACGACTGGGTATGGATCTCGTGTTTTCGCGATCTGCAGGAGATCATGGGATGGATCGAGGCAGATTAAGAACACGAATAAGAGATGTTGAACCTAAGAGACACAGAGGCTCTGGGCAGGAAAATAGATATCGGAAATTCGCAAATAGGTATCGGAATTTTGCAAAACGAATTCCTGTAATGTCTCTGCGCCACGGTCGCGACGAATTCATATCATTCTTCGTGCCCTTCGTGCCTTCGTGGTGAAAAGAAAAAGGGGCCGCGGTTGCCCGCGGCCCCGTTCCCCTTCCGAATGCGGAGGAAAGCGCGACCTGGATTTAGAAATCCATGTCGCCCATGCCGCCGCCGCCCGGCATTGCCGGAGCCGCGGCCTTCTTCTCGGGCTTCTCGGCCACCATCGCCTCGGTGGTGATGAGGAGCGCCGCGACCGAGGCGGCGTCCTGGAGCGCGAGGCGCACGACCTTGGTCGGGTCGATGATGCCCGCCTTCACCATGTCGACATACTTGCCGCTCTGCGCGTCGTAGCCGTAATTGGGGTCCGACTTGTCGAGCAGCTTGCCGACGACGATCGAGCCGTCGGTGCCGGAGTTCTCGACGATCTGCCGCACCGGCGCCTGCAGCGCCCGGCGGACGATGTCGATGCCAACCTTCTGGTCGTCATTCTCGGCCTTCAGCTTGTCGAGGGCCTTGATGCCGTAGAGGAGGGCGACGCCGCCGCCGGCGACGATGCCTTCCTCGACCGCGGCGCGCGTCGCATGCATCGCGTCGTCGACGCGGTCCTTGCGCTCCTTCACCTCGACCTCGGTCGCGCCGCCGACGCGGATGACGGCGACGCCGCCCGCCAGCTTCGCCAGGCGCTCCTGCAGCTTCTCGCGGTCGTAGTCCGAG